>ENA-OQVM01000549-OQVM01000549.1-marine-metagenome-genome-assembly--contig:-NODE-549-length-57963-cov-12.722627_pt1 | contig 57963 bp, 53 predicted proteins | sample MGYA00237776_ERZ505498 | MGnify/ENA primary metagenome ERZ505498 (study PRJEB26159, sample SAMN06265151) | marine metagenome | isolation source: Helgoland LTER site | place: Germany:Helgoland, sampling...
AGGCTCCAAGTTCAAGATGATTATTTGCGATTTTATTGCGAATAAGCTTTTGACAGATGACGAAAAAAGTGAGATTAATAAGATTTTCCAAGCAATCGATGTAAACGGAGATGGCCTAGACGACCTATTTATAGGGGGCGCAAAAGATCAGCCAGGCATACTTTATACCCAGGACAGCACTGGAAAATTTAACAGCAATGTCGCACAACCGTGGTACAATGACCGTAAATCTGAAGATTTAGGATGCTTGTTTTTTGACGCAGATAGCGATGGAGATTTGGATTTGTACGTGACTAGCGGGGGGAATGAATTTAAATTAGGAGACAAAGCATTAGTGGACAGGTTATATATAAATGATGGCAAAGGAGATTTTAAAAGAACCACCCAATCATTACCATCCATAAGTGTAAGTTCTCAAACCGTAATAGCTTCTGACGTTGATAATGATGGGGACTTAGATTTATTTGTAGGTACACGACTTGTTCCTGGAAAATACACCTTCCCTGCAGATAGCTATTTGCTCCTGAACGAAAATGGAAAATTTATTAAAGCAGCCGTAGAAAGAGCTGCTGCTTTACAAAAGATTGGAATGGTAACAGATGCTGTTTTCACAGATATTAATTCTGATGGCCAAGAAGATCTACTAATCGTAGGGGAATGGATGGAAATAAAAGTTTTAATAAACAACGATGGAACTTTTACAGATAAATCATCTGAATTTGGACTAGAAGGAACTAGAGGCATTTGGTGGTCCATTACTGCAGAAGATTTAGATGGGGATGGAGATGATGATTATATACTAGGCAACCTAGGAAAGAATAATAAATTTAAAGCTACTAAAGAACATCCATTTAAAGTGTATGCAAATGATTTTGATGGTAATGGAACAAACGATGTAGTTCTAGCTAAATATTACAAGGACGGTTATGTACCAATGAGAGGTCGAGAATGTACTACGCAACAAATGCCTTATGTTGGAAAAAAATTTAAAGATTTCCATAGTTTTGCCTCTTCTAAACTCATAGATATTCTTCCAGAGAAAACTGTTAAAGAAGCTGTTGTTCTTGAAATAAGTAATTTTGAAAGCATCATTCTTATTAATAATAATGGAATCCTATCATTACAAAAACTCCCCATACAAGCTCAGATTAGTCCAATAAAGAATTCTTTAGTTGACGATTTTAATAATGATGGTTTTAAAGATATTTTACTTGTGGGCAATCATTATGGTGTAGAAGTCGAAACTGTTCGATACGATGCTGGGTATGGTTCATTATTTTTAGGAGATGGTAACAATGAATTTAGATTTATCTCTCCAACTAAAAGCGGTTTCTATCTACCCACAGACAGCCGAACTATTTCTTCTTTGAAAATAAACAACAGAGACAAAATGTATCTAGTTACTAATAATAATGATTCTATAAGTTTATTTAAAAAAAATTAGCTTTTAACTGATAAGTTTTATAAATGAAGTTAATGAAGCAATTACTGAATATATAACTTTAAGATATATAGATGCTTACTATGAATTTTAAGATAGGTCTACTATTTCTGAAGTTAGTCATATTATTCTACCCAACTGTTATTCTTTTTAGATGTGCATCATCAATACTATTCATTGCTATAAAAACATATACCAAAGGCTCTTCGTGCAGGGAAACAAGAAATTATTACTGAAAAAGTATGACCAAGTGAAGGGCTAATTTGGCAGGGACAGTTCCATCAAAAAAATCTCACGAAATATTTTATCAATGCTCAAATCTGATCTAAAAAAAGGCATAGGTATCTCTTATTTCTTCTCATTTGATAATTCTTGGAAAGTTGATTCGAAAGAAGATATTGGATCTTATTGGGGTATTTGGGATAAGGATGAGCAATTGAAGTTTGGTGAGTAGAAAAGCAATGTTGTGTTTATATAACAGCGTTTAACACTAAAAACGATTACTGTATAGTTTTTGTATGGGTTAATTTTGAGTATGTAAGGGTTAAAATTGATGATATTTGAGATTCAATAATCTTAATTCAATTTAATTATGAAAAAAAATTACATTTTAACCCTAATTTTAACCTTATTAATTTCAGGGTTTTCTTTTGGGCAGGGTCCAATGATTACAATTATCTCTGACGGTGATTGTTCAGGTGGTAACCCCAAAATGGTAGAAATTTATGCTCAGGGTGCTGTTGATTTTACTCTTTATTCACTCGAGAAGCAATCTAATGGAGCTGCTAGTTGGGGAACAACAACCAGTCTTCAATCTTTTGGAACAGTCACTGACGATTTTATATACATCTACTCTGACTCTAGTTCCGAAGAAGTATTTTCTACGGAATACCCATCTGCTTCACCAGCAGTTGAAAGTGGTGTCGTAAATATCAACGGAGATGATGGCATTAGAATAATTCTAGATTCTGATGGTTCAGTTGTTGATCAATATGGTGTTGACGCTGAAGATGGATCAGGTAAACCTTGGGAGTATACAGACGGTTATGCAAAAAGAATAGATGGAACAGGGCCAGACGGTGGTTTTACTGCTAGTGATTGGACTTATGAAAAATCAGGACTTAATGGAAATGGTAGCTGCCAAGACGGAACAATATTTGAAGATGTCATGGGCGGAGTTGGTGTTTACACTGCTCCTGTAGTTTATGACCTATTAGAAGATTTTGAAACAGCTCTTCCTGCTGGTGCCTTAGCTGGAGATTCAGGTATGGCTACTCCAGAAGTTGTAGCAGATCCTGCAACAGGGGGTACTAACGGTGATGTGTTGAAAATAGTTACTTCTGCTGGAGGAAATGGATGGCAAAATGCACAGCTTTTCTTTCAAGGAGATCTTCTTGATTTAACAACTGACGATAAAGTAGTAACAGTAGACGTTTATTCAGAATCTGCTTTTATGATGTTAGCCAAAACAGCAACTCCTTCAAATGGAGGTGCAGAATCTGCAACTGACGCAAGTCATACTGGTTCAGGATGGGAAACTCTTACTTTTGACTTTTCAGACCCTAAAGACAATACTCCTGTAGCTAATGATATCTTTGGAAGAATATTGTTTTTCCCACAGTGGAACGGTGCTGGATGGAATGATAGTAGTGTTACAACAACCTATGTAGATAATATTAAAGGAATTGGGTATGAAAGCACACCTCCAACAGGAGATAATAGTGTTACTATTGCTACAACTCAAGCTTGGAATAGTTATGTGAATGTTTTTAGTGTTTCTGATGGTAGTTATCAGTTTGGTTTTGGAGACATTGAAGTTGCAGACCTAAGAGCAACTGCTACTGAAACAAGTGTTACGCTAGAGCCTAACATCTCTATTTGGACTAATGAATCAACAAATGCTGTGTATTTTGATCAAGATGCTGCTACTCAAACTCCTGTAGCATACATAGAAGCAAGTACTTACATTGAAAATTCTTCTTTAGCAAATAATGCATTAACCTTTTCAGGTAATGTATCTACAAGTGATTTAGGAGATGGTTATACGGTTATTGCATTCATTAAATCTTTAACATCTAGTTACTCGCAAGTAGCATTTAAAAGTGTTGATATTTCAAGTACAGGGGATTTTACAGTTACTGCTACTGCTGAAGAAATGAGCCAAGCTGTAATCCAATATGGGTTTGCTGTAACTGGTCCTTTAGCTGATCCTTCTGACACAACTTTAGGTAGTGTAGTTATAGGTGCGGAAACATTAGGTATAGAAGATACTGATATCGTAAATGTTAGCGTATATCCTAACCCGTCTAATTCTAATTGGAATTTCAGAACTCCTAATACGGTTATAACTTCGGTTGAAGTATTTAATCTGTTAGGAAAAAGAGTTGTTTTAAGAAAAAATAACAGCACTGATATTGCAATTTCTACACAAGGTTTAACCAGCGGTATTTATATAGCAAGAATTACCACTGAGCAAGGAACTAAAAGTGTAAAATTAATTAAAGAATAGTTTATTTATCTTTAATTTAATGACCTTTAAAACGCCCAAAATTAAAATTTTGGGCGTTTTTTATTTTTACTTTTAAAGATATTTGATACTCTATTTTTCCCGAAATCACTTTTTTATTCTTTGCTGTTTATTAGCACTTAATTGATTTTTGTTACTTTTAAAAACTTATAATCTAATTCGTATTCATGAAAACTCGTCTTACTTTATTCTTACTATATCTTTTTCTTTGTTTTGCTTGTTCAAAAAACGATTCTAAAAAGGGAAATGATCTTGTAAATGAGACAAGTCCTTATCTGCTTCAGCATGCTTATAACCCAGTGAATTGGAAAGCTTGGAATGAGAATACCTTAAAATTAGCAAAAAAACAAAATAAACTTATTGTTATTTCCATTGGGTACTCTTCATGCCATTGGTGTCATGTAATGGAGGAAGAAAGCTTTGAAAATGATTCTATTGCTAAAATAATGAATGATAGTTTTATCAACATTAAAGTAGATAGGGAAGAAAGACCAGATGTAGATAAAGTATATATGAATGCTGTTCAATTAATGACAGGTAAAGGAGGGTGGCCTCTTAACTGTATTACACTCCCTGATGGAAGACCCGTTTTTGGAGGAACCTACTTCACAAAAGAGCAATGGTCTAAAATATTAAAGGATGTTTCTAAACTATACAAAGAAAATCCTCAAAAAGTTGAAGAATATGCCCAAAGAGTAACAGAAGGGATTCAAACTTCTGAATTAATTACCTTAAATAAAGAAGAGGCCGTCTTCAAAAATGAAGAAATTATTGCTGGAATAAATCTCTCTAGAGAACAGCTAGATACGATTAATGGCGGCTTCAAAGGAGCTCCTAAATTTCCAATGCCAAATACCTTAGACTACCTTCTTAGATACCAGTATCACTTTAATGAACCCGAACTATTTAAGTATATTAAAAAATCGTTAACTAAAATGGCATATGGAGGTATTTATGATCAAATTGGTGGTGGGTTTTCTAGATATTCTGTAGATAATCGATGGCACATTCCTCATTTTGAAAAAATGTTATATGATAATGCTCAACTAGTAAGTGTTTATTCTAAGGCATATCTTCAAGATAAAAATGAACTCTATAAAAATATTGTTAAAGAAACTCTTGCCTTTGTAAATGATGAATTAAATGCTAATAACGGTGCTTTTTATTCATCTTTAGACGCAGATAGTAAAAATGAAAATAATGAATTAGAAGAGGGTGTTTTTTACACCTGGACAAAACAAGAATTAAAAGCTCTAATTAAAGATTATAAACTATTTGCTAACTACTATAATGTAAATACTACTGGATTTTGGGAAAATGATCTTTATGTTTTAATCCGAGATCAATCTGTGACTGAATTTGCTAAAAAAAATAAACTAACTAAAGATGAGCTAAAGCAAAAGATCGCTGATTGGAAATCTACCCTAACTTTAGCTAGAAATAAACGCAACAAACCAAATTTAGACGATAAAATTCTGACTTCTTGGAATGCACTAATGCTTCAAGGATATATAGATGCTTTCAGAGCTTTTGATGATAATGAATATTTAGACAAGGCTGTAAAGATTGCAGAATTTCTTGTTAAAAATCAATTAAGAGGTGATGGAGGCCTAAACCGAAACTTTAAAAATGGTAAGAGTACAATTAATGGATATGCAGAAGATTATGCTACCGTAATACAAGCTTTTATTTCTCTACACGAGGTCACTCTAAATGAAAAATGGTTGCTCCTTTCTAAAAAAATAATGGAGTATACAATTACACATTTTTTTGATTCAACCAGTGGAATGTTTTTTTATACTTCTAACGAAGACCCTAACTTAATCGCTCGTAAAACTGAAGTTATTGATGGTGTCATCTCTTCCTCTAATTCAATCATTGGAAATAATTTGTTTAAACTTGGTCACTATTTTTCTGATAAAAAAATGACTAAAATTACAGAACAAATGTTAAATAACTTAAAGATAGAAATAACTAAAAACCCTTTGGGCTATTCTAACTGGATGCATTTAATGACAAATTTAACACAGCCTTTTTATGAGGTTGCTGTTGTTGGAGAAAATGCAAATTCGGTAACTAAAGAATTATTTAAAAAATACTTACCAAATATATTAATATCTGCTTCAGACAAAGAATCTGAATTACCTCTACTCGAATATAAATATATAGAAGGTGAAACATTAATTTACGTCTGCGTAAATGGTACCTGTAAATTACCTTTAGCAGATATTTCGAAAGCTATTAAAAGTATTAAACGCAACTAGAAAAGTACTGATAGTGTTATTTATATCTTTCTAACAAAGTATGCTGTTCTTCAATAGCGGCTTTAAATTCTGTTTTTAGGTTTTTAATTAAGTCACTTACACTTGGTGAATCTTTAATTGTGGAAACTCCCTGACCAGCAGACCAAATAGTAGCCCATGCCTTGGCTTCGTCTTCTTGGGCGGTTAACTCTTCGCCAAAATCTACTTTTACTTTTTTATTTAACATCTCTTCAGTAATACCCATTGCTTTTAAACTGGGTCCTAAAAAATTAGCTGGAACTCCAGAAACAGCTGCAGTATATACAATATCACTAGCACCTGCATCAATAATCATATCTCTATAAGCTTCTGGTGCTTTACTCTCTTTAGTGTTTATAAAACGAGTTCCCATATACGCTAAATCTGCACCCATTTGCATCGCAGAAGCGATATCTCTTCCTGTACTTATACAGCCAGAAAGTAGTATTGTCTTCTTAAAAAAAGATTTTATTTCAGAAACTAATGGCATCGGGTTTATAGTTCCTGCATGGCCTCCTGCCCCAGCAGAAACTAGAATTAAGCCATCTACACCTGCTTCTTGTGCTTTCTCTGCATGTCTTTTTTTAATAATGTCGTGAAACACTAGACCTCCGTAACTATGTACGGTATCTACCAGTTCTGAAACCGCACCTAATGAGGTAATAATTAATGGTATTTTATGCTTTACACAAATAGCTAAATCTGCTTCTAATCTGGGGTTAGATCGGTGTACTATTAAATTTACTCCAAAAGGAGCTGGTTTTTTGCCTGTTGCTTTTTCATAAGCAGACAACGCCTCTTTTATCTCTAAAATCCACGCTTCAAAACCCTCAGAAGTTCGTTGGTTTAGTGCTGGAAAAGTTCCAACAATACCGCTTTTACAACATTCAATAACTAATTGTGGTCCAGATATTAAAAACATTGGAGCCGCTATTGCTGGGATTGATAATTCGTTTATAAATGATGCTTTACTCATGTTGAAGGTTTTTATTTTAATAGTAAAATGAAAATTTTAATTTTTGTTAAAGTTATAGAAAAAAAAAGGTTTTTTAGAACTACAGAACAAGGTTAACATCTCAAATTTATAAATAAATCTCTAGTTTATTTTTTAAATTATAAGATGCATATTGTCAGAAAGTTACATGGTTTTATAAAATATTATTGAATACGTTTTATGTCTAAGTTATTTATAATCCTCCTTTTTTAAGCACTGAAAATGGAGAGTATTCATTATATTTAACCAATACTTTATCCATTTTATTTACAAATAAAAAAAGACTCATAAGAAATGAAAAGATTAGAAGGACAAATAGCAATTGTAACTGGGGGCGCAAGAGGAATTGGTGAAGGGATTTGTGATGTATTTTGTAAAGAAGGGGCTATCGTTGCCTTATGGGATGTATTAGACGGACAAGCAACGGTAAATAAAGTCTCAAAGAATGGTGGACGTATTTTTTATCAAAAAGTAGACGTTACCAATCAAGAATCTGTAGATACTGCTGTGGCAGAAATTATTGAAAAATATCAAAAAATAGATATCTTAATTAACAATGCTGGTGTTATTAGAGATCGATCATTTTTAAAAATGACAAGAGAAGAATGGGATGTTGTCATGTCTGTGAATGTAGATTCTCTTTTTATTACCGCTAAAGCTGTTGTTCCACATATGAAAGCGGCAAACTATGGTAGAATTATTTCAGCGTCTTCTATAAATGCATATCAAGGAGCATTTGGGCAAGCAAATTATTGTGCTAGTAAAGCAGCAATTGTTGGATTTACACATTCATTATGTAAAGAGGTGGGTAAATATAATATTACAGTTAATGCAGTTGCACCCGGTTTTATTAAGTCTGAAATGTCAGACTCTATGCCAGACGAAGTGATAGAGGCAGGAATTGCAATGATCCCTGTAAAGCGTATTGGAACTCCAGAAGATATGGGCTATGCTTATCTATTTTTAGCTTCTAAAGAAGCTGGTTTTGTAAGTGGTCATACACTTCATGCCAATGGAGGGTCTATGCCGTCCTAAAAATTATTAGCTCTAAAAAATACACTTAAAAATATTCGATAATTATGGAAGAACAACAAATGAGTCAGAAAGCATATGCTACAGAGATTCCGAATCTATCGGATTTAAAAAACTACATAGGCAAAGAATTGGGGCTATCTGATTGGACAACCATTTCTCAAGACCAAATAGACACTTTTGCAAGAACTACAGATGACAATCAGTGGATTCATATCAATCCAGAAATGGCAGAAAAACATTCTCCTTATAAAAAACCAATTGCTCATGGGTTTTTAATCCTTTCATTGGCTTCTAAATTCTGTTTTGAAACAGTAAAGCTCTTGGATGTTGGCATGGGAGTAAACTATGGCTTAGATAAGGTGCGTTTTATGAATGCAACAGTCGTAGGATCTCTAGTAAGGGCAAGAGTTTCTTTACTTACCGCAGAAGACGTTCCTGGAGGCTTACGCTATAAGATGAAGCTTGTCTTTGAGCTAAAAGGACAAGAAAAACCAGCCTGTGTTGCAGAATTTATTGCACAAGCTTATGCAGATTCATCAAAGAAAAAAAACGAGACTGCTTCTACAGAAAGTACACAAAATTTAAATGACTTAAAAAGCGACTGTGTATTGTATAAAAAAGAGGGAGATATTGCTATTGTAACTTTAAATAGACCTGAAAAATACAATGCAGTAAATGACGATTTAGTTGACGGTATTAACGAATCTATTGCAAAGGTGCAAAAAGACGATAGTATCCGGGCTATGGTAATTACTGGGGCAGGGAAAGGATTTTGTTCTGGGGCAGACATGAATACTTTTGGAAATATTACTCCTGATGAAGGAAGAACATATCTCACAAATACCTATGGGCCGTTAATGCGAAATTTAACAACACTCAAAAAACCAATTATAGCAGCAATAAACGGAACTGCTGCTGGTGTTGGAGCATCTATTGCCTTAGCCTGTGACTTCCGAGTGATGTCTGAAAATAGTGGCTTGTTATATGCCTTTATCAATATAGGTTTAGGGCCAGATGGTGGTGCAAGTTGGTTGCTAGCAAGACAAGTAGGTTATAGTAGAGCGCTACAAATTGCTGTAGAAGGTGAAAAAATAAAAGGAGAAGAATGTCATAGACTTGGTTTAACAAATAAACTAGTTGAAGACGGTGAAATTGTAGCATCAGCTATAGATTGGGCGCATAAAATTGCAAAACTACCAACCTTGGCTGTAGGAATTACCAAAGAAGACATGTTTTATGCCATGGACAATGATTTGTATAGCACAATTGCATATGAAGCAGAAAGACAAACAGCCGCCTTTGCAAGTCACGATTTAATTGAAGGTGTCTCTGCGTTTTTACAAAAAAGGAAACCAAAATTTATTGGGAAGTAAGATGATAAATTTGGAAGAAAAACCAATAAAACGGTCAGATTATAAATACTTTCATGCCATTACAACACGTTGGTCAGATAATGACATTTATGGTCATGTAAATAATATCGTGTATTACTCTTATTTTGATACGGCCGCCAATCAATATTTAATAGATCATGCAGAATTAGATATTCAAAATGCACCAATTGTTGGGTTTGTGGTTCACTCTCATTGCGATTACATTAAACCCATTGCATATCCAGATAAAATTGAAGCCGGCTTATTTGTAAAAAAATTAGGAAATAGTGCTGTAACTTACGGCATAGGTATCTTTAAAAAAGGAGAAAATAGCGCTTGTGCTTTTGGAGAATTTGTCCATGTTTTTGTAAATAGAGAAACCAATCAATCAATAGCAATTCCTTCAACTATTAAAGAAGCATTACAAAAATTAATATCACATTAATTTGGATTAGGCAGCGGTTTTATTTCGGTAATAATCCAATCTTTTTTTCATAATTGGTTTAAATAAAAAAGGAAAGTAAGAAAGCAACAACATGGCTGGGTATCCATAAGGCAATGTAGGACTGTCATCTTTGGATTCCAATACTTGAAAAGGTTTTGCTCCACTGTGGTGGTGATCTGAATGCCTTGTTAACTCAAACAATAATACTCTTCCGATAATATGATCTGAATTCCAAGAATGTTCTTGTTTTACACGCTCATATCTTCCATTAGCTTTCATTTTTCTTCTAAGACCGTAATGAGAAAAGTAATTTTGTGCTTCTAAAACTGAAATACCATAGACAGCAGTTATAAAATAAATAACCGCAACGTTTACACCAAAAAAGAAGTTGATTCCTACAAAAAGAAAAACTGTTAATGATGTAAATAAAATCATAGGATTTAATAGTAATGACTTTTCTTGAGATTGTAACCTTTGAGCTTCTAGTCTCCAGGTTTTAAAATAGCCCCCTATCTGAGACCTCAATGCAAACCAGTAAAAAATATCTCCTTCTTTTGCAGAAGTAAGGTCATTTGGTGTAGCCACATCTCTATGATGACCAGAATTATGATAGGTCATGAAATGATTTTGTATTGCTGTTAGCAACAGTATATGGGCTAAGAACTGTTTGAATTTGTGATCTGTTTTGTGACCTAATTCATGGCCTATATTAATTCCATTCACGCCTAAGATAGTTCCCATAAATAAAATACAGGCTATCAAATCAGATAAAGGAATACTTGTGTCTGAAACCGTGATTAAAAATTCATACACAACAAATAAATGTAAGGGTACAGAAAGATAAAGTACCAAATCATAAAAGAAATTTTCATTTGCCAATTCTTTTTCAACGGTAGATAAATTATAGGTATTTGATGGCAAGAAATTTTCCGCTAAAGGAACAATAACATACAAACTAAAAATGCCAATATAGGCAGCAAGCCCTGTTGTATTGAATGTAAATAGCCCAAAAAGAGGGATGATAAAAGCCGAAAAATATTTAAATTTTGCCATGTGATATTACTATTAATTTAAAAATTGGTCTAATATACTGATAATCAAGTATAAATATAAGAGGTCTTCTAGTTTTTTCTGTGTTGGTGTCTTTTTAGAACAGAATTAAAGGTTTTCACCCTTGCCAACCTCATCATTAATTAATTTTATTAGGCGATCGTCTGTTTTAATTCCTCTAAGAATTCGTCCCAGATAATATTCATGTAAAAACTGTTTGTCTTGCAGTTGTTGTAGTGTCTTTTGAGATATTTTAAAGTCTCCCGTGTACGTTCTATCTATGTGATAGCCTAATGCATTGGTTTGATCGCTTTTATACTTTGTATTTGTATACAGATAATCAAGTATATCATTAGCACGAAGATTAATAATCTCTTCTATTTGCTTGCAAAAATCATGATATATATACTTATTCTGGAGTGCCGTAACAACTAATTCATTGTCTATAAGTTCTATTAACCCAGAGTTTTGAAGCCCTCTATACTCTTCTTGGTTGTCTACAAATGTAGTATTGATTGAGATTGCTGCCCCTAAGTGATATCCTACGGAATCTCTGGAAAAATCTGACAATCTATTTTGATTAATAATAATCCATCGGCTAGATTTAATCGCAATTTTTTGTGCCGCTAAGTTAAACTCATAATCATCATGATCTACTTTACAATTATTTAGAATTCTATTCAAAGATTGGTTTTTAAGGGTTTCCTTATATTTTATTGCATTTTGTTTTTCTAGATAAAATGAAATTGAGATTCCTAATACAATGACCAAAAACTCTAAAAAATACCTTATAAATTGTTTTTTCATGAAATCACTATGAATTAATGAATCAAAAGTAATAAAAAAAGTCTTCTGTAGTTAGGTTAACTATGTAACATCATGATATTGTGTAACTTCCAATTTATAATAAAGGCAAATTCTTCCATTAATTTCATCATATCATCAATAGTTTATCACCAATAATTTGGATTTGTAATAAAAACAAAAAAGTTTTTCGTATTAAAAAAAAAATTATATTTGAATCTTTATTATGAGTTAAATGTTACGTTTTACTTATTTCGTTTCCAACTTTTTAAGGAAGTCAAAAAGTTGTGATGTGTTTAAGAAACACAACGAAAAAATTATGGTTTCTTCCATATTACTTTTAAATACACTACAAAACATTCGTTTAAGAGGTGTATTCCTAGAATTACGTGTTTAGTTTATTACTTCAATTTGGGTTGTTCAAAACCTTGCTATAAGATAGCGTTCAGGTTTTTGTTTATAATTTTTATTGAAAATTAAAATGAATACTAAATACAAAGATTTAATAGAACAAACATTTGATTTCCCGCAAGAGGAATTTAAAACAACTAATGGTGATTTATTTTTTCATAATATTGACTTACTTCAATTGGTTAAAAAGTACGGTACACCATTAAAATTTACCTATTTGCCTAAAATTTCTGAGAATATTAATCGTGCTAAAAACTGGTTTAATGGCGCAATTAAAAAACAAGGCTACAAAGGTAATTACCATTATTCATATTGTACCAAAAGTTCACATTTCAAGTATGTTTTAGAAGAAGCTTTAAAAAATGACATTCATATAGAAACTTCGTCTGCATTTGATATTGATATTGTAAAATCATTAAAAAAAGAGGGGAAATTAAATGATGATGCCTATGTCTTGTGCAACGGTTTTAAGCGCGAACAATACATTACAAACATTGTGAGTTTAATTGATGGTGGCCATAGAAACTGTATTCCAATTATTGATAATTACGAAGAACTTGATTTAATTTTAACAAGTACCAAAAGCAAATTTAAGGTTGGAATTAGAATCGCTTCAGAAGAAGAACCAAAATTTGAATTTTATACTTCTCGTCTTGGAATTGGATATAAAAATATTGTTAGTTTTTATAAAAGAGAAATCGAAAATAATAGCCAGGTTACGTTAAAAATGCTTCATTTTTTTATCAATACAGGCATTAAAGACAATGCCTATTATTGGAATGAATTATTAAAATGTATCACTGTATATATACAACTCAAAAAAATATGCCCAACAATAGATAGTTTAAATATTGGGGGTGGGTTTCCAATTAAAAACTCACTAGCTTTTAGCTATGATTATCAATATATAATCGAAGAAATTATACTTCAAATACAAACAGCCTGTAATGAAGCTGAAGTAGATGTGCCTGATATTTTTACAGAATTTGGGAGTTTTACTGTAGGAGAATCTGGCGGAGCTATCTATGAAATTCTTTATCAAAAAAAGCAAAATGATAGAGAACGATGGAATATAATTAATTCATCTTTTATAACCACTCTTCCAGATTCTTGGGCTATTAACAAACGTTTTATAATGCTCCCTCTTAATAAGTGGGATAAAGAGTATGAACGAGTACTCTTAGGAGGATTAACCTGTGATAGTGATGATTATTATAACTCTGAGCAGCATATTAATGCCATTTATTTGCCTATTTACGAAAAAGACACACCATTATATGTTGGGTTTTTTAACACGGGTGCATACCAAGAATCTATTGGTGGTTTTGGCGGATTACAACATTGTTTAATTCCACACCCAAAACATATTATAATTGATAAAAATGAAAAGGGACAAATAACTACCAACATCTTTAAGGGTCAACAAAAAAGCGAAGAATTACTTTCAATTTTAGGATATGAAAAATAACAATACATATGCAGGTATCCCTGAATATTTTGCAAAATTAGAAACGGCCAGTATCGTTTTAATTCCAGTTCCTTATGATGGAACAAGTACATGGCAAAAAGGAGCAGACAAGGGTCCAAAAGCCTTTTTGGAAGCATCTAAAAATATGGAATTATACGATATTGAAACAAATAACGAAGTTTACAAAGAAGGAATTTATTTAGCTGATGCAATTACTGAAGATTGGTCTCCAGAAAAAATGGTGGAAGCAGTTCATTTTGAAGTCAAAAAATATATAAATAAAAATAAATTTGTAACTATTTTTGGAGGAGAGCACTCTGTTTCTATTGGAACTATTAGAGCTTTTAATGAATGTTTTGACAACCTAACTGTTTTGCATTTGGATGCGCATGCAGATGTAAGAAAAGAGTATGAAGGATCTGTATTTAATCATGCTTGCGCTTTATATGAGGCCTCTCAGAACACAAATTTAATACAGGTTGGTATTCGTAGTATGGATATTTCTGAAACAAATACAGTAAATAATGATAAAGTCTTTTTTGCACACGATATGCTGACAAACCAATATTGGATGGATAATGTGATAGAAAAATTAACTGAGAATGTTTTTATCACTCTTGATCTAGATGTTTTAGATCCTTCTATTATGCCTAGTACTGGAACACCAGAGCCTGGAGGTTTATTCTATTATGAAATATTAGAATTATTGAAAAAAGTGTTTTCAAAACTTAACGTTGTTGGTTTTGATATCGTAGAACTTTGTCCTAATCCACATGAAAAATCATCTGACTTTTTAGCCGCAAAATTATATTACAAAATGTTAAGTTATAAATTTTTACCTGAAATAGAAGAGGATGAAGAAGATCATAACTACAACTCTCCTTTTGTCAAACTTTCAAAATTTAAAGACTATGATTAATACCAACAGACAACCTATTTCTGAATTTATAGAAACCTATTTTTTACACTTTAATGCTGCTTCACTTGTAGATGCAGCAAAAGGGTATGAAACACAATTAGAAAAAGGATCTAAAATGTTAGTATCCTTAGCTGGGGCAATGAGTACTGCTGAAATAGGAACTATTTTTTCTGAAATGATTAGGCAAGATAAAGTTCATATTATTTCGTGTACAGGTGCAAATTTAGAAGAAGATATCATGAATTTAGTTGCCCATTCTCATTACAAACGGATTCCTAACTATAGAGATTTAACTCCTAAAGATGAGTGGGACTTGTTATTAAAAGGTTTAAATAGAGTTACAGATACTTGTATTCCAGAAGAGGAGGCATTTAGGCGTTTACAAAAACATATTTTCAAAATTTGGAAAGATGCTGAAGAAAATCAAGAGCGCTTTTTCCCACATGAATTTATGTATAAGTTATTATTATCAGGTGTTTTAGAAGAGTTTTATGAAATAGATATTAAAGACTCTTGGGTATATACAGCTGCTCTGAAAAATTTACCAATGGTAGTACCTGGTTGGGAAGATTCTACAATGGGAAATATTTTTGCATCCTATGTTCTAAAAGGTAAATTGAAGCCATCAACTATGAAGTCTGGCATAGAGTATATGACTTTTTTAGCAGACTGGTATACACTAAATTCTACTGACGGTATTGGCTTCTTTCAAATTGGAGGTGGAATTTCTGGAGATTTTCCTATCTGTGTTGTTCCTATGCTATATCAAGATATGGAAAGAGAAAACACGCCGTTTTGGAGTTATTTCTGTCAAATATCAGACTCTACTACAAGCTATGGTTCTTATTCAGGAGCAGTTCCTAATGAAAAGATTACTTGGGGGAAATTAGATATTGATACTCCAAGATTTATTATAGAAAGTGATGCAACCATAGTTGTACCATTAATTTTTGCGTACCTATTAAAAATGTAATGATGAAAAGAGTTATTATCGATTATTCTAAACTCACTATTAACATTCTAAATATATTAATAGAAAAATATCCTGATGGATATGACTATAGCCATATTATTAAATTTAAAAACTCTAAAGCAGAAACAATTAGCGCTGTTGAGGTAAGGACAGATGATACTATTTATTTGGTAAAAATAAGTAGCCAATTAGAAAAAACAATGGAAGATTATTCAGGTGATGATACTTCTTTTAATTTAACTAATTCTGATAATTTTTAACCCTCAGTAATAATGAAGTATTACAATTCTAACCAATCTCTTTCTGCTAAAGGTGTATTTATTGGATACCTGGCAGGATATGGAACATTTCAACTAGAAAACAGCGAAGTTATCTATTTTGAACAAATTGATAAAAAAATAGAGCGTGTTCACAATTTAAAAAGGAACCATCATAAAAATAAATTTTTTGAAATTTATTACACAGAAATCTTTGATGATTTAGATGAAGAAGAATTTATCATTTTTAGATTAGATGATTTAAAACTATTATAATTATGTTGGCAAATTTTCACTTATCACTTCCCTGTAAAGACTTAAAAAAAACAGAAGAGTTTTATTCAAATATATTAGAAACTAAGGTAGGAAGAAGTGCCAATAATTGGATTGATTTAAATTTATTTGGTAATCAAATTACATTTACAAAATCTGGAGATTTTAATTTTAGTTTTAAAAATTATAGATTAGGAGAACAAATTTTACCCTCTTTTCATTTTGGAATTATTGTAAATATTGATGATTTTGGTAAGTTATATGGTAGGATATTAAAATTAGATATAGGAGTTTCAATTACAACTACGTTTATGAAAAGCAGTATTGGTGAACACGTATCTTTCTTTATAAAAGACCCAAATGACTATATGATAGAATTTAAATGTTTTAAGAATGGTGCTGATGTTTTTAAATTACAAAAAGAAAGCACAAGAGGTATCATAAAATAAGGGTGCTTTTTTAACCATAAAAGCACCCTTATTTCATAAAAATTTATTCCCACTACTTTCCTCCCAACATTAGCAATTCATTACAAACAACTTCTGTAATGTATTTTTTTTCTCCTTCTTTGGTTTCATAAGAACGAGAAGTCAACTTTCCTTCAATGGCAATTTCATTTCCTTTGGTGACATACTTTTCAATAATTTCTGCAGTTTTATTCCATGCTATAACATTGTGCCATTGCGTATCTGTTACTTTCTCTCCTGTAGCATTTTTGTAACTTTCGTTTGTTGCTATAGAGAATTTTGCTAATTTTTTTCCACTCTCTAAAGTGATAATTTCTGGATCATTTCCTAAGTTTCCAATTAACTGTACTTTGTTTCTTAACGTATTCATAAGATAAGGTTTTGCGCACTTAGACGGTGCTTAGTGCATGTTTATAATGTATTTTTTGTTGATGTATTTCAACACTGCAAAGATGTAACAAGAACCAAATTAGAATCGGTTAAAAAGCACTTACTTTCGGTTGTAAATACTTGTAGTCGTTTGTAAACGAATAATTCATATCTTTACAACTTTCCTATAAATAGCGCTATGACATATTTTATAGAAACTAAAAACCTAATCTTAAGAGACTTCAGAGATACAGATGTTACAAGTATTTTTCAATTAGATTCTAATAAAGATGTGCATGAATATTTAGGAAAGAAGCCTATTAAAACAATAAAGGAGGCTGAAAAAATACTATCATTTTTTCACTTACAATATAAAGAAAGAGGTATTGGTCGTTTTGCAACTATAGAAAAATCTTCAGGAAGGTTTATTGGCTGGGCTGGACTAAAATTAAATAAAGGTGAAAAAGAAATGCTAAACGGATATACTAATTTCATAGATATTGGGTATCGGTTTCTTCCTGAGTTCTGGGGAAAAGGATATGCTACTGAAGCTTCGCTAGCGTCCTTAGAATACGGTTTTAAAAAATTAAATTATGACATTATTTACGGTGCTGCTGATATAGAAAATATAGCTTCAAATAAAGTGCTTAAAAAAATAGGATTGAAATTTGTAGATGAATTTATTTTTAAAGCTGTTAGCTGTAATTGGTATGAATTAAAAAAAGATACTTATGGAACATAGAAAGTGTTTAGAGTGCGGTGATCTTCTAAAAGGGCGAATTGATAAAAAATTCTGCTCAGATTATTGTAGAAACTCTTACAATAATAACGTTAATAAAGACAGTAAAAACCTCATTAGAAATATTAACAATCGTTTGCGAAAAAACCATAAAATTCTTTCTGAACTTAATACTTCTGGAAAAACAAAAGTAGCTAGAACTAAATTATATGATAAAGGGTTCGACTTTCAGTTATTTACCTCTGTTTACAAAACAAAAACAGGAAACACCTACTTTTATTTATATGACCAAGGATATTTGGCCTTAGAAAACGAACTATTTTTACTGATTAGAAGAGAAGCTTAAGATAGTTATTTCCAACTATTCCCCTTCATTTTTAATGCTGCTTTTAGAACATCTTTTTGACTAATTTGCCCTATTAATTTTCCGTTTTCTACAATTGGAAATCGTCTTCTTTTTGAACTAATAAATTTAGTTGCTGCATCAAAAATATTCATGTTTTTGTCAATAGTTTCAACTTCTGAAGCCATATTTTTTTCAACTGTATTATCACTATCCATAGGCATATTATAATACTTACTATCAGAAATATGTTTCATACAGTCTCCTTCAGAAATAATACCAATTAACTCATTTTTATCATTTACTACTGGGCCGCCTGAAATTTTATTTTTAATCAATAGATTAATCACATGATCTAAAGAATCGCTTGGTTTAAAAGTGATGAGTTTTTTTGTCATATAATCAGAGACTAAAATTTGTTCGGCGGGTTTAGATATCGCCTTGTCTCTTTTCCCTCGAAAGTTGATGATTCCCATAATAATTTTATTTAGCCTTACTTCTAAAGTTACTGATTTTAAAATAGTTAACATACTTTATTCTGTTTTTTATTATTAGTACATTTATAAAAAAAATTCCATGCAAAAAAAACACGCTTCAACACTATCACTCTTAATTATAATTTTGACCACTATTTGGGGATTTTATGATTTAAGTCCAAGCGTTTTTAAAACTCCTCAAAAATCAACAGATTTTTCTATAAATAACGCACTCTCTCACTTAAAAGAAATTTCTAAAGAACCTCATCATACAGGAACGGAAGCTCACAAAACTGTTCAAGATTATATTGTTTCAGAATTACAGAAATTGGGATTAGACCCAACAATTCAAACACAAACAATAGTAAATAAAAAATGGTTTGCTGGAACCACAGTAGAAAATATTATTGTTAAAATAAATGGATCTGAAGATGGGAAATCACTTCTGCTGTTGTCACACTATGATTCTAGTCCTCATTCAGCACTTGGGGCAAGTGATGCCGGTTCTGGTGTAGTAACTATTTTGGAAGGTTTAAGAGCTTTTTTAGCAAAAAAAAAAGAACCAAAAAATGATATCATAATCTTAATTTCTGATGCTGAAGAATTGGGCTTGTTAGGTGCAAAAGCCTTTGTAGAATATCACCCTTGGGCGAAAGATATTGGTTTAGTTTTAAACTTTGAAGCTAGAGGAAGCGGCGGACCAAGTTTTATGCTATTGGAAACTAATGGAAAGAATAGTAAGATGATTTCTGAATTTTTAAAAGCAGACCCAACACATCCAACATCAAATTCATTACTGTATAGTATATATAAGAAACTTCCAAATGATACTGATCTTACTGTTTTTAGAGAAATTGGAGACATAAACGGATTTAATTTTGCCTTTATTGATGATCATTTTGATTATCATACAGTACAAGATTCTTACGAAAGACTAGATAGAACAACGTTGGCGCATCAAGCAGACTATTTAATGAACAGTCTTAACTATTTTTCGGACTCAGATATCGAAAATTTACAAAGTGATATCGACTTGATTTATGTCAACTTTCCGTTTATTAAAATACTAACCTATCCTTATTCTTGGGTAATGCCACTATATATTATTGCAGGAATTATATTATTATTACTGCTTTTGTTTGGGATAGTATTAAATAAAATTCAACTTAAAAAACTCCTTGCTGGTTTTATCCCATCCACGTTATCTATCGTCTTATGTGGTGGAGTTTCATACCTCCTTTGGAAATTAATTCTCCTTATTCACCCTTCTTACAACGACATACTTCAGGGATTTACTTATAATGGATATTGGTATATCGCAGCTTTTGTCTCTTTAAACAGTTGGATATGTTTCTTCATTTATAAAAAATTTACACAAAAAAACACAATCACGAATCTTCTAATCGCTCCAATAACCCTTTGGATGATTATTAATTTTTTTATTCAAGGAGATTTTAAAGGTGCTGGTTTCTTTATCATTCCTGTTTTTATTGCTGAAATTATTCTTGCTGTTTCTATATTTTTAAAACCTATTGATAAAAATTATTCAATCTTTTTTGGACTAGTATCTATTCCTACTATTTATATTTTTGCTCCATTAATCAAACTATTTCCTGTTGGCTTAGGCTTAAAAGCTATCTTTATTAGTGGTATTTTGTTAGCGCTTGTTTTTGGACTTTTATTCCCTGTGTTAAATAGTTCTAACACTAGAAATACTTTTACAAAATTAGCAGGGGTTTTAACTGTTATTTTCTTTAGTATAGCAACAATGTACTCTGGATTTGATATTGACAATAGAAAGCCTAACAGCCTTGTGTATGTTCAAAATATGTTAGATTCTACCTCTTATTGGGGAACTTATAATACAGTTTTAGATGCATACGTTTCACAAAAAATTGGGGAAGACAACCCTAGTATTAAAATAAAAAATGCGGAAACAAAAAATAAATATAACAGCAAATTTACATATGCTGTAAAAGCAGAAAATATTCCCATAAAAACTTCAGAGATCACTAAAGATTTAGACACAATCATTGATAATAAAAGAATATTAAAGTTTACTATAAAGCCTACTAGAAAAATAAATAAGTATGAATTAAGTTTAAGAGATAGTCTTTATTTTAATCATTTATTTGTTAATGACATCCCAGTAAATGAAGGAAAATATTTTTCTATAAATAAGGGAACCTTTCTAGTTTATCATATGGCTAATGCTGATGAAAAATTACAGATAGAAATCTCTATCCCTAAAAAAGAAAAGCCTATTATTTTCTTAAATGAAATTTCTTATGACTTACTAGATAATCCAATACTAAAAGTAAGCCCTAGATCTAAAAATATGATGCCGATGCCTTTTGTTACAAATGACGCCATCATTACTATTCAAAAAATTCTGTTTTAATCTAAAAAATCCTCGAAAAATTATCTTCCTCAAGGATCATTTATTGGAATCTATTTCTTGTTTTAATCTATTTCTGAGACGCGCAAAGTATTTACCATTCCACGAGCTTCAACGGGCATGGAGGTAAGGTTAATGACAATATCTCCACTTGTCACAAACTCTTTCTCTTTCGCTATTCTATTAATATCAATAACAGTGTCATCTGTACTTAAATTTTCATCATAAAAGAAAGCTTTTACTCCCCAAAGTAAATTAAGTTTACCTAAAATTCTTTGTTGGGTAGTAAATGCTAAAACAGACGATTGTGGTCTCCAAGCAGAAATTTGGAAAGCTGTATAACCGCTATTAGTTAAAGTACAAATAGCTGCTGCATTTGTATCTTTAGACATTAATGCTGCATGGTAACACAGAGATTTTGTGATAAACCTATCTGTTCTAATATGAGGTGCTTGATGAGGCACTTTAATTAATGGTGAATTCTCTACACTCATAATTATTTCACTCATCTTTTTGATCACCCTTACTGGATGTTTCCCAACAGATGTTTCCCCTGATAACATAACAGCATCTGCTCCATCCATAATAGAATTTGCAACATCATTTACCTCTGCTCTAGTTGGCACAGAATTGGTAATCATGGTCTCCATCATTTGAGTTGCAATAATTACTGGAATACGTGCTTTTTTTGCTCTATTTACAAGCATCTTTTGAATTAACGGAACCTCTTGCATTGGTATTTCTACCCCTAAATCTCCACGAGCGACCATTAATCCATCACAATATGGTATTAACGAATCTATATTCTCAACAGCTTCTGGTTTTTCAATTTTAGCGATTACAGGAACTCTATATTCTGAATTTTGAGCAATGAGATCTCTTAATATTCTTAGGTCTTCTGGAGTTCTCACAAACGATAAAGCGATCCAATCTACGTCTAAACTTAATGCGAAAATGGCGTCTTTTTTATCTTTATCTGTTAATGCAGGTAAAGAAATCTTTGTGTTTGGAAGGTTTACCCCTTTTTTAGAGGATAGAACACCTCCAACAATGACTTTAGTAACTACATTTAATTTCTTGTCTGTAGATATGACTTCAAACTGTAATTTCCCATCATCTACTAAAATCTGTTCGCCTGGTTTTACGTCTCTTGGAAAGCTTTGGTAGGTCATAAACGCTTTTTGGTTATTTCCAACACATTTATCTGTAGTAAAAACAAACTCAGCTCCATCTTCTAAAATGACACCTTCTTCCATTACTCCAACTCGAAGCTTTGGACCTTGTAAGTCTGCTAAAATAGCTACATTGTAGCCGTTTTCTTCATTAATTTCACGTATTTGTTTTACGCGTTCTTTTACATCGTCGTAATCAGCATGAGAGAAGTTAATTCTAAAAACATTCACCCCAGAAAAAGCTAGTTCTGTTAAAATTTCTTTTGTACTTGTTGCTGGTCCTAATGTGGCAACAATTTTTGTTTTCTTATTTATGAGCATAATTAAAAAATTAAATATTGTTTAGATTTTAATGTATGTTTTTCTACAGTATAAGATGTTACTACTTGATTTATTTTATTAATCTTATTAACTGTTTTATACATAAATTCCTGATTGGGTTCTCCTACTATCTTTATAAAATAATCTACTTTCTTCTTTTCAGGGATTAAGTATGTTTTTGTTTCTGTTGCCAATACGATGGTATCTAACAAGTTTGTTTTTTCTTCAATATAACTATTTGATATTAAATACCATTCAAAGTCATATTCATTATCAGTATAGTCATAAATAGAAAAAGAGGCTTTATTGTCATTACTTTCAAAATCTAAATTAAAGTGTGCTTTTAAAAAACGTGTGTTTAAGTTACTATTTAAAAGATATGCTAACTTAAAATCTTCTAATGCGGTGTGAATACCAATTAATGAATAATTGTCTTCACAAAAATCCTCTATGTCTAAAGAGTGAACTTGCATTTAAAAGTTATATTAAGTTGATTTTTGTTTTCAGTATTAATAGCGCAAAATTACTGATTGTTTTGACAATAGGGTTATAAATTAACGAAATCGTTATCGGCTAAATATTTTCTATTTCTTTTTGAAAAGTAAAGTAGACTCTTCTTGAAGCTTGTTCTTCTGCTTTCTTTTTAGAAGTAGCTCTTCCTTTGGCAATTTGATTGCCGTCAATACTAATCTTAACACTAAAATGTTTTACAGGTTCATTTCCCGTGTCTTCATAAATTTCAATATAATATTTTTTCTTTTTCTTTTGACACCATTCTATAATAAGCCCTTTATAACTTGTTATTTTTCCTTCTAATTTTGGAATATCTACATAAGGAATTATTACTTTATCGTATATAAATTTATAGCAATAGTTATAGCCTCTATCTAAATATATTGCTCCTATTAACGCTTCAAAGATATTTCCATGAATATTATCTCCAATTTTTTTTTTTGGAATATTACTCTTTACAAAAGAAATAAGATTTAAATCTTTTCCTAACTCATTTAAATGGTCTCTGCTTACAATTTTAGATCTCATTTGAGTTAGGTATCCTTCAGATTGGTCTGGAGCTTTGGTAAATAGATATGAAGCAATTACAGCGCCCAGCATAGCATCACCAACAAACTCTAATCTTTCGTAGTTAAATGGTTCTCCTTTTTTATCAACTTTTTTTAAAGACCGATGTGTAAATGCTTTTTGATAATTCTCTATCTGTTTTGGTGTAAATTTCAATAAAACTCGCATAGCGTTATAAAATGCCCTGTCATCGCCTTTAGATGATTGGGTAACTATTTTGCGAATAAAATTCATGAAGTATTAATCTATTTTTCTAAATGCTACACAGGCATTATGCCCCCCAAATCCAAAAGTATTGCTCATAGCAACTTTAATATCTCTTTTTTGAGGTTCGTTTAGTGTTAAGTTTAAATCTGGATTGATATTTTCATCTGCTATACTATGATTAATTGTTGGAGGAATGATGCCGTGTTTCATCGCTAATATAGATGCGATAGACTCAATAGCTCCAGCGGCCCCCAAAAGGTGGCCTGTCATAGATTTTGTAGAATTAATATTGATATTTTTTGCGTGATCACCAAAAACCTGTGAAATGGCTTTTAATTCGGCAACGTCCCCTAAAGGGGTTGAGGTTCCGTGGGTATTAATGTGATCTACGTCTTCTGGTTTAATTCCAGAATTTTCTAGACAGTTTTTCATTACTGCAATTACACCAATCCCCTCGGGATGAGGTGCTGTCATATGGTAGGCATCAGAAGACATTCCTCCTCCGATAACCTCTGCATAAATGTTTGCGCCTCTTGCTTTAGCGTACTCATATTCTTCTAAAACGATGGCTCCTGCTCCTTCGCCTAAAACAAATCCATCTCTTTCGGCATCAAAAGGTCTAGAAGCGGTTTCTGCACTTTCATTTCTTGTAGATAGTGCATGCATAGAATTAAATCCTCCCACACCAGCAATGGTGATGGCTGCTTCACTTCCTCCTGTAACAATGACATCACAATATCCTAAACGAATGTAGTTTAAGGCATCTATCATAGCATTTGCAGAGGATGCACAGGCTGATACTGTGGTATAATTTGGCCCCATAAATCCATTTTTAATGGAAATATTTCCTGGAGCAATATCTGCAATCATTTTTGGAATAAAAAAAGGATTAAATTTTGGTGTTCCGTCTCCGGCTGCAAAATTTAAAACTTCATTTTGAAAAGTTTCTAACCCTCCTATTCCTGCTCCCCAGATTACTCCTACTCGTAATTTATTAATAACGTCTAAGTCTAACCCAGAATCTGCAATTGCTTCATCTGAAGCAACCATAGCATATTGGGTAAACTTATCCATTTTACGAGCATCTTTTCTGTTCATAAAATCTGTAACAATAAAGTTTTTAACTTCACATGCAAAACGAGTCTTGAACTTGGTAGCATCAAAATGCGTTATAGGCGCCGCCCCGCTAACTCCGTTAACTAAGGCAGACCAATATTCTTCAATATTGTTCCCAATTGGCGTTAATGCACCAAGTCCAGTTACTACAACTCGTTTTAATTGCATATAAATGTTACTTTTTAGCTTCTTCTATGTAGCTGATTGCTTGACCAACAGTACCGATGTTCTCTGCTTGATCGTCTGGAATTTGAATATCAAATTCTTTTTCGAATTCCATAATCAATTCAACAGTATCTAAAGAATCTGCCCCTAGGTCATTAGTGAAACTAGCTTCTATAGTTACTTCATTATCATCTACTCCTAATTTGTCTACAATAATAGCTTTTACTCTTGATGCAATGTCTGACATAATTTATTAATTTTTAAATTTAAAATCGAGGCAAAAATACAAATCTTATTAGTTTTAACGAATTTTTACCAAAAAAATGAACTCTAAAGTATATTATTTTATTCAATAGTTCATATATAAATTATAATATCAACTATTATGCTTTATTTTGTAGGTGAATATCTTACAAATGAAGAGAGTTATTATTTTTGCCTCAGGAGCTGGTTCAAATGCAGAAAATATTATCAGGTACTTCCAGAATTCTAAAAAAATCTCTGTACAAAAAGTATTTTGTAATAAAAAAGATGCGGGTGTTTTTAATCGTTGTAAAAAACTAGGCATGAATTGCGAGTGGTTTTCTCGTGAAGATTTTTCTCATTCTAATACCATCTTAGAAATACTTACAAACCAAACAGATTTCATAGTATTGGCAGGGTTTTTATGGAAAATTCCTGAAAATATTGTAACAGCATTTCCAAATAAAATTATAAATATTCATCCAGCTTTATTGCCAAAATATGGTGGAAAAGGAATGTATGGAATGCATGTGCACAATGCCGTTAAAAATAGTGGTGATCTAGAAACTGGTATCACCATTCATTTTGTTAATGAACACTATGATGAAGGTGCCGTTATTTTTCAGACGAAAACCCAACTAAAAGTATCGGATTCTCCAGAAGATATTGCACAAAAAATTCATACATTAGAATATGAATATTTTCCGAAGCTTATTGAAAAAACCATTTTAAAAGATGGGAACTAAAAAATACTATGTGGTATGGGAAGGAAAAAAAACAGGAGTATTCTCTTCTTGGGATACCGTTAAAAAGCTAGTTCAAGGATATGAAGGTGCCAAATACAAATCTTTTGTTAGTAAAGCCGAAGCTGACAAAGCTATCAAAAAAAACTTCTTAGATTATAAAGGAAAAAGTACTAAAAAAACAATATTATCCGCCGCCGATAAGGCAAGTTATGGTGTTCCTATAAAAAATAGCTTAACGGTAGATGCGGCTTGTAGTGGAAACCCAGGAAAGATGGAATACCGCGGAGTACTTCATCACAACAAGCAAGAAGTTTTTAAAATGGGTCCTTTTAAGAATGGCACCAATAATATTGGAGAGTTTCTAGCCTTAGTTCACGGAATTTCACTCTTAAAAAAGAAAGGGCTTCATACCTTGCCTATTTACTCAGATTCTAGAATTGCAATGTCTTGGATTAAAAAGAAAGTATGTAGAACTAATGTGATATTTAATTCCTCTAATAACGATTTATTAGAGTTAATTCATAGAGCTGAAAAATGGCTAAAAGAAAATTCATTCAGTAATCCAGTTTTAAAATGGGAAACCAAGGCTTGGGGAGAAATTCCTGCAGATTTTGGGAGAAAATAAGGAGTTGACCTTTTTCAAAAAAACCTCCAGCATACCGCTAGAGGTTCTTATATATTTAATTTTAACTACGATAAAAAATTAATTACCCTTTTAAACTTGCTGATAAGTATTCACGGTTCATTCGGGCTATATTCTCTAGAGAAATTCCTTTCGGACATTCTACTTCACAGGCTCCTGTATTAGTACAGTTTCCAAAACCTTCATCATCCATTTGTTGCACCATGTTTAACACACGGTCTGTAGCTTCAACCTGGCCTTGTGGAAGCAAAGCGTATTGAGAAACCTTTGCTGAAACAAATAACATTGCACTAGAGTTTTTACAAGAAGCAACACAGGCTCCACAACCAATACACGTAGCTGCGTCCATGGCTGAATCTGCTGCATGTTTAGGAATTGGAATTGAATTTGCATCTTGGGTGTTTCCTGAAGTATTTACAGAAATAAATCCTCCTGCATGTTGTACTCTATCGAAAGCACTTCTGTCTACTACTAAATCTTTAATTACAGGAAATGCTTTGGCTCTAAATGGCTCTATATAGATAGTATCCCCATCTTTAAACATACGCATGTGTAACTGACATGTAGTAACCCTTCTGTCTGGCCCATGGGCTTCTCCATTAATATATAATGAACACATCCCACAAATTCCTTCCCTACAATCATGATCAAAAGCTACAGGAGATTCTCCTTTTTCTATCAATTGATTGTTTAATACATCCAGCATTTCTAGGAAAGACATGTCTGGAGACACATCGGAGATTTTATAATCTACCAATTTTCCTTTATCGTTTGCGCTTTTTTGGCGCCAAATTTTTAACGTTAAATTCATCTCTCCTTAGTTATTTATATGATCTTTCTTTCACTTCAATATTTTCATACACCAAAGCTTCTTTATGTAATACCGCATCTTTTGGCTCTCCTTTATATTCCCAAGCAGAAACAAACTGAAATTCTGTACGTCTCTTTGCTTCTCCCTCTGGAGTTTGATGTTCTTCTCTAAAATGTCCTCCAGCAGACTCTTCTCTAACTAAGGCGTCTTTTGCAAATAATTCGCCTAATTCTAAGAAATCTGCAACACGTCCTGCTTTTGCTAATTGTTCATTAAACTCATCTGCTGTTCCAGGAACTAACACTTCTTTGTAAAACTCTTTTCGTAAATCAGAAATTTCTTGGATAGCTTCTTTTAGCTCTTTTTCATTTCTAGACATCCCACATTTATTCCACATAATCTTTCCTAGACGTCTATGAAAAGAATCAACAGACTTAGTTCCTTTATTATTAATTAAGTGATCAATTATTTCTTTAGCACTTTTCTCAGCTTCTTCAAACTCTGGTGAATCTGTAGAAATAGCACCTGTTCTAATATCGTGTGATAAATAGTCTCCAATTGTATATGGTAATACAAAATACCCATCGGCCAAGCCTTGCATTAGTGCAGAAGCTCCTAATCTATTTGAGCCATGATCAGAAAAGTTTGCTTCTCCAATAGCATACAATCCTGGAATGGTTGTTTGTAAGTTATAATCTACCCAAATACCTCCCATGGTATAATGTACCGCTGGAAAAATCATCATAGGTGTTTCGTACGGATTCTCGTCTACGATCTTCTCATACATCTGAAATAAATTCCCGTACTTAGCTTTCACAACTTCTTTCCCAAGTTCCTTTACTAACGCTTCGTTATTTTCATTAAGTCCTTTTACATGTGCTTTTTCTTTTCCGTATCTAATAATTGCTGCTGCAAAATCTAAATAAACGGCTTCCCCTGTTGCATTAATTCCATACCCAGCATCACAGCGTTCTTTTGCTGCCCTAGAAGCAACATCTCTTGGCACTAAGTTTCCAAAAGCTGGATATCTTCTTTCTAAGTAGTAATCTCTATCTTCTTCAGCTAACAGAGTTGGTTTTAGTTTACCAGTTCTTATTGCCTCAACATCTTTCATGTGTTTTGGCACCCAAATTCGACCGTCATTTCTCAACGATTCAGACATCAATGTTAATTTAGATTGATGATCTCCAGAAACAGGAATACAGGTTGGGTGAATTTGTGTATAACAAGGGTTTGCAAAATAAGCACCTCGCTTATGTGCTCTCCACGCAGCTGTTACATTAGATCCCATAGCGTTTGTAGATAAGAAAAATACGTTTCCATAACCCCCAGTTCCTAAAACTACTGCATGTGCAGCATGTCTTTCTATTTCTCCTGTAACTAGATTACGCGCTATAATTCCTCTGGCTTTTCCATCTACAATTACAACATCAAGCATTTCATGCCTGTTATACATTTTAATTTTTCCTCGTCCTATTTGACGATTCATGGCAGAATAGGCTCCTAATAATAATTGTTGCCCTGTTTGTCCTTTGGCATAAAAAGTTCTTGAAACCAAGACACCACCAAAAGAACGATTATCTAACAATCCACCATAATCACGGGCAAAAGGAACCCCTTGAGCCACGCATTGATCTATAATATTTGCTGAAACTTCTGCTAAACGGTATACGTTTGCTTCACGAGAACGATAATCTCCCCCTTTAACAGTATCGTAAAACAATCTGTAAGTTGAATCTCCATCTCCTTGATAATTTTTTGCTGCATTAATTCCTCCTTGAGCCGCAATTGAATGTGCTCTACGGGGTGAATCTTGAAAACAAAATGCTTTTACATTGTATCCTAATTCTGCTAAAGTTGCTGCTGCTGATCCTCCTGCCAAACCTGTTCCTACAACAATAACATCTATTAAACGTTTGTTTGCAGGATTAACAAGATTGATGTCGTTTTTATGATTTGTCCACTTTTCTGCGAGTGGCCCTTGAGGTATTTTTGAATCTAAAGCCATCCTATAAAATGTGTTTTAAATGATGATATAATGCAATAAAAATAAAGCCTACAGGAATTCCTATCGCATATATTTTAGAGAATCTTTTCAATCCTTTTGTGTATTTATTATTAGCTCCTACTGATTGAAACGCCGAATCAAATCCATGTAATAAGTGTAATGCCAGGAAAACAAAAGAAATTACATAGAGTGCAACTCTCCACATATCAACAAACTTATGTTGTAAATGTTCTAAATATCTAAACCCACTTTCACCGTTACTAGGGTCTATAAGACCAGACATGTCTCCGTCTATAAATTTTATGGTTATTTCAGGAACCCAAAAATCATAAAAGTGAAGCAGCATAAATGCTAAAATTGTAAGTCCACTCCAAATCATATTTCTACTCATCCATGAAGAGTTTGCCCCTCCATTGTTTACCGCGTATTTAATTTGACGTGCTTTGGTGTTTTTAATTTCTAAGACAAACCCCATCACAAAGTGAAAAATAACTCCAAAAATTAATACGGGCTGTAATGCATATTGAATTACCCAAAAGGTTCCCATAAAGTGAGAAACTTCATTAAAAGTATCAGGGCTAAATACAGAAAGTATATTTATGGCAAAATGCTGTAAAAGAAAAATCATAAGAAAGAGTGCTGAAATTGCCATTGCAAACTTTCTACCTATTGAAGAACTTAAAATTCCACTCATTATTGGTTAATTTTTATGCCTGTAAAGGTACAACGCAATCGTTTTCTAACCAAACTCCAAAAACTATTTTACTTTGTATTTAGAATCATTATAGTTAATTAAAACGAATACTCTCTGTAAAAATTAAGATTTTATCTTTATTAAAAACCCTTAACGCAACCTTTTAAAAGTATTTGCACCTATGATATATAAATTAAAAAAAACTATTTTATGAAAACTAAATTCTACCCCTTATTACTTAGTATTGTTGCTATTGTGTTATTTTCTAATTGTGAATCTAACACAGAAGATATTATACCAGACCCTATTACAGAAACCCCAATAGAAGAAACTCCAACCTTATTAACAAGCCTTTCATTTGAAGAAACCTATGCTTTTGAAGCTAATCTTTTGGGTGGCCCTCACATTGGAATGACAAACTCAACATCTGAGAATAGTTTATTCATTTCTAGTAGAGAAAATGAGCCCTCAGGAAATACAACCGAAGAAGAAGTTTTTAAATTAAACCTAGACACCAACCAGCTAATTAGAAAAAACACTTCGCCTGGTGGGTTTATTACCAAACAATTAAAAATCATAAACGATCAATTAGTTTCTATTGGAGGTACAGAATTAAAAATTTATGATTTAAATCTTCAAAATGAACCAAGCTCTATAGAATATCAAAACAATTTTACTCTCAGTAAATATGGAGTTGCTTCAGATGATACTAACACATATATTATTGGTGGATATCGAGTGGATACTCCTACGCGAGAAAACACAAAAATTCACAAATTAAATATTAATTCTGGAGAACTTTTTGAAGAAATTATTGAGACCCCTGAAACTATGGTAGGTGCAAGTGGTGCCATTTCAAATAACAAATTATATGTTTTTGGCGGAGCTACTTATGAAAATTTAACAGAAGGAACAAACAAAATTTATATCTACCCCCTAGATAATTCACAAAATTATGAAGAGCTTAACATGTCTGTTACAGCTGACGTTACTTTTGTTCAAAAATACGGTGATATTATATTAATTGCAGGGCATAAAGGATTGTATGTAGGTGAAAGAACTTCTTTTATAGGTACCTTTAACACCGCTACAAACTTATTTCAAGAAATTGACACCAATTTAAACAGCGAAGGCGGAGAAAAAGCGATTCATCAAATGATTGTTAAAGACGATAAAATATTTATTTTATATGGACATCCAGATGACGTAATTGTTGGATTAGAATCTGAATGGTCAATTTTATCAGCAGATTTAAAATAAGTAACTGAAAAAGAGTTTTTGTATTGAAAAGAGAGCTTCTATGTCCGTTAACCGTTATTGATAATAATTTACACCCTAAAATTAAATAGTTATCGAATTAGAAGTTCTCATACAAAAGTGTTGTAAACAAAATTTGGGTGCACAAGCTGAAATTTACAAGCTATTTGCTGATAAATTATTTAGAGTATGTTTAAAATACTCCAAGAATTATCAGGATGCACAAGACACATTGCAAGACAGTTTTTTAATGATCTTTAAAGACATTAAAAAATTCAAACACAAAGGATCATTTGAAGGTTGGGTAAAAAGAGTAACGGTGAATGTTGCTCTCCAAAAATTTAGAGATAAATCTGTATTACAATTTGATGTATTGGAAGATTCTAAGTTCCCTGAAGAAGATGTATTTGTAGATGTTGATGAAAAAAACATTAGTCTTGATTTTCTATTATCTTTAATTAAAGAACTGCCCCCTAAATATCAAGTAGTATTTAATTTATATGTACTAGATAGATATTCACATCAAGAAATTTCAGAGCTGCTTAAAATATCTATAGGCACTTCAAAATCTAATCTTTCAAGAGCTAGAAAAATATTGCAAGAAAAAATAAATAACTCTACAAAGAAATCGTTATGAAAATTAACATCGATAAATTATTCCAAAACAAAATAAAAAAGTCCAGAATTACCGCTCCTGATGGTGTATGGTCTGCAATAGAAACAAACCTTAAAAGAAGGAGAATGCTTCGGTTTTTATCTTGGTTTTTTGGAGTAAGCTTTCTAAGTCTTATTGGCTTTATGTTCTTGTTTTCTCAGGCTGAAAAAACATCTGAAGAAGATATTCATAAAAACACTACCTCAAAAGAATTCTCAAAAAACAAAATTGAAACTAGCATTGATAATAAAGATGCATTTTCAGAAAAACATAAGAAAAATCAAATTAAAAGTCAAACAAAAAAAGCTACTGACAGAAATTTATCGATCAACATAATTAAAGGCAAAGCTACTGGTATAAATAAAACGACTGATGTTGAAAATATCTCTTTAGAAGCTAAAAAAGTAGAAACAACTTCTTTTACTTCAGAAAGTAAAAATAACCAACATATAAAAAATAAAAAAATAGTCAGTGGTCTAGCAAAAAAGCAACCTGTGAAAAAAGAAAAACTTTATGGTTCTAAAAATGACTCTTTAAATAGCTTGACTCTCAAAAAAATTGATTCTTCGAAAGTGTTAAAGAAAAGTGCTGTTATTAAGGAGGAAAAACCAGTTGTTACAGAAAAAAATAGAAAATGGAGTATTACTCCTGTTTTTGGTGCTTTTAATTCAAGGAGATATTCAGAAATTTCTTTAGCTTTAGATAATAGTTTTGACGACAACTCTTCTGTAGGATTGCCATCTATATCATATGGATACAAACTTGCTTATGAAGTCTCCGATAAGCTTTCTTTACAATTAGGGATCGTATCGAAAGAGGTTCGTTTTCTTACAAAAGATTTATTTCTTACAGATATAATCGGTTTCAATTCATCAAACATTGTTTATAACCCAGATGTTCTAGTTCGTTTTTCAACATCTAATATAAATCTTTCTGGTGAGCCTGATGCACAAAGTGTCAGCTTAGTTCAAACAATCGGTTATACAGAATTCCCTTTTGAAATTCGATATGCAGTTTACAATAAACCAAAATTAAAAGCCAACTTTATTATTGGTTTAAGTTTTCTATATCTAAACAAAAACGAAATTCGATCAAAAACAGGACTATTCTCAGAAAGAATAGCTAGCGTCAGTAATCTGTTAGATTCTAGTTTGAGCTATAATTTTGGTTTAGATATTGACTATGACTTATCTAAACGATTTGTTTTTAATGCGGCTGTAATGTTAAAAAAACATTTCAATACATATTCAAACTATAACAATAAAACAGGACCTTTTGTAAGAGGAATACATGCTGGGGTTGGATACAGGTTTTAGTCATAAAAAAACATGACTTAATAGAATTGGCTGCTTAATGTTAAATATTGATGTAGCCAATTGTATGTTTAAAACTTATATTCTTTCCATTATCTAACAACTAAAATTAAACTTTAATACTCGTGACACTATATTGGGATATTGTGTAATAATATTTATTTAATTATTTCTATTGTTATTCATCTATTGTTTGAACGCCCTTCTTTTGTAAAATTAGTGTCTTTGGATTGGTTTCACCCATCCCTAGAGCTTCTTTTTTATTTGCTACTAATCTGCTGTCAATCAAATAATTTTTGACAGTATTAGCTCTTGTTTTTGAGAAAATTCTATTTGATTTAAACGTTACTATACTTTCGGTATGTCCAATAATTTTAAGCGTATTATTTTAAAAATATTAACTAAAAGCTTTGATAATTGATCTAAATAAGGTTAGGGACTCTGTGTAAAGTTATAATTCTCTGACTCGAATTCTATTTTTTTAGCAAGACTAAAAATATCCTCTTGATGATCAATTTTGACTTCTTTTGTTACTGTCCTATTTTTATTAGACATGGAATACGGTGTGTCGTCAAATACGTTAAATTTTAAATCATTTAACTCAGAAAACAATGCAAGCTCCAATTAATTATTAACAAGATTTAATCCTAATCCAAAAACTCATGATTTTATTTAGATTTCTTGAGAAAAAACTAAAAAAAAGGAAGGAAACATGTTAAAACAGGTTGTTATTCTCTATTTGTTTGATTTAGTTACTCTCAGGTTCTTAAAACCTCATCACTAATCCCGCATAATGTTGGATGTGCCCAATTTCCTCTAATCCAGGAGAGAGCCTTACAATATTTCCTCTCTTGCCGATAACACCTAAATCCAAACCGATTTTATCAGAAAACCATATAGAAAATCCGGCACCAAAGCTTAATGAGATTGCTGATTCAGGCATGTCAAAATAACCAAATCCTCCTTTTGCATAAACATCTAACCAATCTATATCAGAAGAAAAAGAGAATATTTTATTTAGATAAATGTTTAATGATGCGTCAACTGAATTGTAAGAAACATTTTCAGTAACAGTAGTTCCTGCAATAATCCCTTTGCCGCTTTCCCATCTGTTGAAAGAAGCGCTAAGGTCTATTCCAACAATATTATTAATTCTTTTCTCAACAGAGATAAATAAAGGTAGCCCATTAAATGCTGTAGTTTCAAATTGTGAAAATCCTGAAAACGGTGTTTTGTCCTGCAAATCTTGGACAAGATTGACTCCTAGTTTAAATTTCCATGTGTTGTTTTGATCTCTTTGTGAAAAAATTGAATCTCTTTGTGAAAAGATTGAGCTGAATGAAAAAAGTAGTAATATAAAAAAGGTATTTTTTAACATAATAAATAGGGATTTATTTTCAAATATAATGATTTTTTTTAAACTATTTTATTTTAAAAAAAAGTTTTTGCAAACCTATTTTAACAGTATAAGAACCTTTTGGCAAATAATAAATTCCGTTTTTAGCAGCTTTTAAAGAAACTTCTTTATGCGTACTCATATATAATTTTCTCCCTTTTTTAGAAAAAGAAAGGTCAAATGATGCTTCGTTAAAACCTTTGTCAGATTCTTTTGTTAATGAAGCTACCTTAATTTCCTGTAAATAAACATCAATTGTTATTGTTTTTGCACTACTTAAAAAATATGGAATTAAAATTTCTGGTGTATATGGTGATGACCATCTACCCCAAGCCCCCCCCCAATTTCTTCTTTTCCGAATATCTGAAATTGAAAACATATGGGATCCTTTTGCTATAACTTCAGTTGTTATTGTTTGGAGGGGTGCAATATTTGCTGTGTATAAACTCCTACCGTGCGTTCCTAAAATTATATGTTTTGCTGTTGGCTGAATGACCAAATCATGAACCGCTACATTAGGTAAGCCGGTACTAAAAGGAAACCATTGTTTTCCTCGATCAAATGATGCATAAGCACCATTATCTGTTCCAACATACAATAAATCTTGATTTTCAAAATCTTCACGAATTACGTTCACTGGTGAAGTAGGTATCGTGCTAGAAATATTTTTCCATGTTTTTCCATAATCATCAGAAACGTAAATATAGACCGTAAAATCATCTGAACGATATCCGTTTAACGTTACATAAACGCGTTCTTTTTTATGTTGTGATGCAACTACACGACTTACCCACAACTCTTTTGGAAAGGAATTAGAAATACGTTCCCAAGAACCACCTCCATTTTTAGAAACATGAACATAACCATCATCAGAACCTACATATAGGAGGCCAAATTGAAAAGGTGACTCTGAAATTGTCGTTAATGTTCCGTAAGCAACATTTCCTTTTTTCCCACCAGTTGTGAGATCTTCTGAGATTTTTTCCCAAGTATCACCTTGATTTAAACTTCTATGTAATTTATTACCTCCTAAATATAAAATATCTTGATTGTGTTTTGACAAATGAATTGGTGTTTGCCAATTAAATCGATATGGAGCTTCTCCCAAAGCATGTTTAGGCTGAATATATGTTCTTTCTCCTGAAGCTCTATCAATTCTATAATAATTCCCAAATTGAGACCCAGTATAGACAATAGATGAATTTCTATCATCAACTTGAACCTGCATACCATCTCCTCCCATAATAGATGTATAGGGATTTTGACCTGTTTGATGCCATCGGTTGTTTATCTTAGCATCGTGGGATCCTGTCCAAACACCGTTATCTTGCAAGCCTCCATACACATTGTAAGGTGTTTGATTGTCTGCATAAATTGCATAAAACTGCCCTACTGATGGTGAATTTAACTTTGTCCAATGGTCTCCATCATCATAGGAAATATTAAGACCTCCATCATTTCCTTCAACAAGATGTCCTTTTCTTATTGGATTTACCCATAGCGCTTGATGATCTGAATGCACATTTTCTTTACCTATAGAGGCAAATGTTTTTCCTCCATCTTTAGATTTTAAAATAGGAACCCCCAACACATATATGGCGTTTTTATCTTGAGGATCTACGCGAATTTCTCCAAAGTAATATCCGTAAGAAAAGTACAATCCATCTATTTGATTTTTATGTGTTTTAGTCCAGTTTTTTCCTCCATTTGTCGTGATAAAAACCTCTGCTCCTTCAACAGGTGTGTCAAACAACAAGGAATTTGCATTCTCAACGTATTTTGCTAAATCTATAGGTTGTACATCACCAGACCGAACCATTTTTTTTACAGATGCTGCCCTGTATTTTTCTTGGAAACGATTTGATTTTAAGTAATTATTTAGTTTTTTATCTGTTAATTTTAAGAATTCATCTTTAGACATTTTCTTAAAGTCTTCTTTTGTTAAAACGTTTGAATCTTGTTTTTTCTTCTTCTCAGAAGCGCTTCTAAACTGACTATCATGTAGTGCATATACTGTATTTTCATCATAAATGCTTAATCCAATTCTTCCAACTCCATCACCATTTCTAAATCCATTATTGCTAGAAATATTTTTCCAGGTATCTCCTCCGTCTATACTTTTATAGATTGCAGAATTATTTCCGTCACCATCAAAATTCCAGGCTTTGCGTTCTCGCTCCCAGGAAGCGGCATACAATACATTAGGGTTTTCTGGTGCGGCTACCACATCTATAATTCCCGTATCATTATTTATGAATAATGTTTTTTTCCATGTTTTTCCTCCATCAACTGTTTTAAAAACTCCGCGTTCTTCATTAGGTGAATACAAATGACCAATAACACCAACCACCACTTCTTCTGGATTGTTTGAATTAATTACAACTCTACTCACATGATGAGAATCTGACAAACCAACATGTTCCCAAGTTTTTCCTTGATTTTTAGATTTTAACATTCCTATTCCTGCATATGAAGAACGTGAAGAGTTTTTCTCACCTGTTCCAACCCAGATAGTACCATTTTCCCAATCTACAGCAATGTCACCAACATTTTGGGTAGGACTATTGTCTAAAAGAGGGGTAAAAGAAGCTCCATTATTAGTAGTGTGCCACAAACCTCCAGAAGCATACCCTACGTAAAACTCTGTTGGATCGTCTGGATTCACAGCCATATCTGCTACACGTCCACTCATGACAGTTGGACCAATATTGGTAAAAGAAACGTTTTTAATGATGGATGTTTTTGTGAGCATCTCCTTTTCTTGAAGTGCTTTTATTACAGTTTCTGAGTCTGATACTGATTGTTGAGCTGAAATACCGATACTAATGAATATAAATAAAGTCTTAAAAATAGTTTTCATGATGGTTGTTTTTTTATTGTATTTGTAATATACAGTCACTCAAAAATAGCGAATAATTTTTTATGTTGATTGTACTCATTTTTTTTCTTTTTTGATTAAACTTATTCTTGATCGAAATAAAAAATGAACTCTTAGGCTTATAATTATTCGGTGTACATTTGCGGTACTATTCAGAAAAAGCACTATTGTTGTTTTTTCATAAACAATATAGATGTCATTTAAAGATTTAGGCCTAACAGACGCTTTGTTAAAAGCGGTTACAGAAAAAGGATATACAACTCCTTCTCCAATTCAAGAAAAAGCAATTCCACATATTTTAGCAGGAAAAGACGTACTCGCTTCTGCACAAACAGGAACTGGAAAAACAGCAGGTTTTACACTCCCTGTTCTTCAATATTTGTCAGAAACCAAACACCCTAAATACAGGCCATTAAGAGCCCTAGTTTTAACGCCAACAAGAGAACTTGCTGCTCAGGTGTATGATAATGTAAGAGAATATAGCTCTTATTTAAATATTCATTCTGCTGTTGTTTTTGGTGGAGTAAAAGCTGCTTCTCAAATTGCTACCCTAAAAAGAGGAGTCGATATTCTGGTGGCAACCCCAGGAAGATTATTAGACTTACATGATCAAAAAGCTGTCTCATTCAAACGTATAGATGTTTTAATTTTAGATGAAGCAGACAGAATGTTAGACATGGGATTTGTAAGAGATATCAATAAAATTATTAGTTTTATGCCTGTAAAAAGGCAAAACCTACTGTTTTCAGCTACCTTTTCTAAAGAGATTAAACAACTAGCCCAAGGTATTTTAAGAAACCCTGTCATGGTTGAAGCTGAGCCAGAAAATTCAACAGCTGAAATGGTAAGCCAAAAAGCTTATCGTGTCAATAAAAAAGATAAAACAAGTATTGTTACCAACCTCATAAAAGACGGAAACTGGAATCAAGTGTTAATTTTTATGAGAACCAAACATGGAGCTAATAAATTAACAAAACAACTGCTTCAAGCCGGAATTTCAGCTGCTGCCATTCATGGAAATAAAAGCCAAGGAGCAAGAACTAAGGCTTTATCAAATTTTAAAACCAATGATATTCGTGTATTAGTTGCTACAGATATTGCTGCTCGTGGTTTAGACATCCCTCTATTGCCGCATGTTGTTAATTTTGAATTACCTAATATTCCTGAAGACTATGTTCACAGAATAGGAAGAACAGGAAGAGCTGGAGCAAGTGGTGAAGCTATTTCTTTAGTGTGTAGTGAAGAAACAGAATATCAAAGAGAAATAGAAAAATTACTTAGCAAAAAATTAGCTACTGAAATTATAGAAGGTTACGAACCAACAGACAATGCACCACCAAAAAGAGCGGCAACTCAAAGCAAAAGCTCATTTAATAAATCTTCTTCAAAAAAACCTCGTCCAAAAAATCATACGCCAAGAGGATCAAGATCCTCAAATTCTGCAGGTAGCAACAAACGAAATTCAAGGAGATATAGCCCTAAATAAAGTATTGGTTTTAAGTAATACTTTTAAATAAAGCTCAAATAAATTTCCGTTTTAGTAATATAAAAATATAATGGTTTCATAGTTTTGTTACTTGTTTATATCTCCAATACTATCTCATAAATAAAAAAACACCTGAATAGGTGTTTTTTTTATTCATCGTATTCATCGTAATCATCTTCAGGATCTACAATACCACCATTAGATGCATCTGCTTTTTTAGAGCTTAAAAGCATGTATGTACCAATAGCAGTTAAAGCTACATATTTTCCATAATTTCCGATTTTTTTCAGAGCATCTTTACGTGAAATCTCTTCTTTACTTGTTTGTTTTTGATTTTTCATATTTTTTTTTAACTAGTGAAATTTGTTTGTTTTTGAGTTTTAAAAATCTTAAAATTAAGATCTGTTTTTGCTCATAAAAAACGTAACACAAAATTAGCAAAAATGTTTTATTTTAACTCTTTTTTGTTCGGTTAAATAACACAAATAGTCTTTGAACTGCATATATATGTCGACTAATGGTTTTTTTTGGCATTTACCACATTAATAAAACAGAATAATTCCAACAATTAATAAGCAAAATTATATTGAAATATTGATGTTAAAAAAAGGGGGAAACGTTTAGCGCCAAAATGCTATATATAGTAAGAATAAAACAACCAAAATAAAAAATAGTTGTTTGTAAAAGCTAAACTAATTGAAGTTATTATAAAAATCATATTCTGCGGAAATCATCTACTAAACACCTGGATTTTTTTATCGATTTAAAAATGCACATAAGTATCAGATGCGATTAAAGTTCTATTTAATCTAGTATTCCTCATTTAATGAAGAATATCTTTACATAGAATTTTTGCTTTGTTTATAGTAAGTATTGGACTATTACAAATAATAAGGGTTGGTTAATTAAAGTATAATGGGTTTTTAATCATCATATTCATCATCTGATTCATATCCAAAGCCATCTTCCCCTGGCTCCCCTAAAGGACTTCCTGCTTGTGCTTTTTTGGGGTTTAAAAGCATGTAGGCACTAACGGCTGTTAAAGCAGCGTATTTCCCATAATTTCCAATCTTTTTAAGTGCATCGCTACGTGAAATTACTTTATTTGTGTTTTTGTACTTGTTCATTTGATTAGAATTATTTTTGTTTGATTTTTAAACAATCTCAAATATAAGGTTAAAAATTACCCTGTAGTTTTTTATTAGCTGATTCACCTTTTACTAAAGTTAAAGTGCTTTTTTTAATCGACGAGTTGTTTTATTTAGATTTATATTAATAGTGCGTGATTGTCTAATACACACAAAAAGTGAGGAGTAGGTCTCAAAAAGTAGAAAGTTTTTTTAACAAAGTATACAGAGAGTTATAATAAAAACAAACCGCTAAAGAAAAGAATTCCTATTTTTGTAATCTAACCCATTATATGTATGAAATACCAACCTATAGATTCAGCGCTTTTTATCAAAAATAGACAACACTTTATGGCAAAGATGAAGCCTGCTAGTTTGGCTGTTTTTAACTCTAATGATATCTATCCGGTAAGTGCAGATAGCACCATGCCGTTTGACCAACATAGAGATATTTTTTATTTAAGTGGCGTAGATCAAGAAGAAAGTGTATTGGTGTTATTTCCTGACTGCCCAAAAGAAAACCATCGTGAAATCTTATTCTTAAAAGAAACTAGCGAACATATAGCTGTATGGGAAGGTGAAAAACTAACCAAAGAAGCGGCTTTTAAAACAGCTGGTATACAAACTGTTTACTGGCTTCAAGACTTGGAGAAAATACTATTTGAGCTCTCTACTCAATGCGACACATTTTACATCAACACCAACGAACATTATAGAGCAAAAGTAGAAACAGAAACCAGAGAGGATCGTTTTACAAAATGGCTCTTAGCCAAATATCCTGCACATTCGGTTGCAAAAAGCAACCCTATTTTACAAGAATTACGGGCTGTAAAAGATCCTATTGAATTAAATCTAATGCAACAAGCTTGTGATATTACCGAAAAAGGGTTTCGTAGAATTTTAAATTTTATAAAACCTAACGTATGGGAATATGAAATTGAAGCCGAATTAATTCATGAATTTATCAAAAACCAATCTAAAGGATTTGCATATACTCCAATTATAGCAGCTGGAAATAATGCCAATGTACTACATTATATAGAAAACAACCAACAATGTAAAGCGGATGATTTAATCTTATTAGATGTAGCTGCAGAATATGCCAATTATAAAAGTGATTTAACTAGAACAGTTCCTGTTTCTGGGCGATTTACAGACCGACAAAAAGCGGTTTATAATGCCGTAAATACCGTGAAAAAGGAAGCAACAAAATTATTGGTTCCCGGGGCGTATTGGGAAGAGTACCATCTAGAGGTTGGAAAACTAATGACCTCAGAATTACTTGGTTTAGGTCTGCTTGATAAAGCAGATGTTCAAAATGAAAACAAAGATTGGCCTGCTTATAAAAAATATTTTATGCACGGTACTTCTCATCATATAGGCTTAGACACGCATGATTATGGCCTACTACATTTACCAATACAAGAAAATATGGTTTTTACCGTAGAACCTGGTATTTATCTTCCCAAGGAAGGTTTTGGGGTACGCCTAGAAGACGATGTAGTGGTGCAAAAATCTGGAGAACCTTTTAATTTAATGGGAAATATTCCTATTGAAGCTAATGAGATTGAAGCTCTGATGAACGAGGAGTAGGCTTTATTTATTGTCAAAATTTTTAGAAAACAAGAAAGGCTTTATTGTATACTTAGCCCTTTTAGAAACCCAATTGTTTTTGTATTAAAGTCTTCTGGTTGCTCTACATTTACCACATGACCACAATTTTCAACAACGTATAAAGAAGATTGTAGGTGGTCTTTTACCACTCTTTTAATAGAGGGTAAAAATAAATGATCTTGGGCACCCATCACGTACAAAGTAGGTATTTGAATGTCTTTTGCTCTAAAAAAACGAAGTAATGGATTTATCTCTGCTGTTAATTTAAACCATCTGATAAACTCTTTCTGATATAATTTTTTAGCCTCGTTCACAAAAAGAATTCTTGATTCTTTATGATTTTTTTTTGGCATAATAATAAACGCAAACAATTTATACAACATCATATAGGGAACTACAGACTTAAAAATGTTTCCTACACGCATTAGAATTTGTGAACGGAAATTTAATTTTATAATAGCACCTCCAAGCACCATACTTTCAACTAAATCTGGTTTTTTTTCTGCTAAATTTCTAATAAGAATTGTTCCTAAAGAGATGCCTATGAAATGAGATTTTTTAATTTTTAAGTAATCTAAAACCTCTAAAATATCTTCTGTTATGGCGTTAAACGTATACTCATCATTAAAGGTGTCTTTAAAAGTCGGAGTCGTATTGCCATGACCTCTGAGGTCTAAAACCAACACGTTAAATTCTTTTTTAAAAGCTCTTATTTGCCTAAACCATATAGAGCTACTTCCTCCAGCACCGTGAACGAAACTAACCCACTTAGTGGTGTTTTCATTTAAATAAGTATAATGATTTAGCATAGTTATAGACTACAAATATACTCTTATTTTCTAGGATAATGAGGCTTCTCTAGATTACCTTTTTTGTTGTTGGTTATAAACATTTAAGCTAATAAACATTAGAAACGCAGGAAGCACCCATCCTAAGCTTTTAGAAGAGAGCGGAATCCAATAGGTAATTGGTTTTAAAAAATCTCCTAAATGTAATGCCCCAAGAAAATCTGGGATACTAAAAATAAGAGTTACAAATACAACTCCTTTAAAAACTAAGGGGGAAGCAAATTTATTAGAAACAACATTCAACAAAATTAATACAATGGTAATTGGATAGATAAACATCAATGTTGGAATTGCCGCTTTAATAATAAAATCGACTTCAAAATGACCAATGAGAACCCCTAAAACCGAACTTAAAAAAGCGGATAAAACATACGCTTTTTGAGATCCTTTACAAACTCCTTTTACGTAATCTGAAGTTCCTGTTACAATACCAACGGCCGTTGTAAAACATGCTAAGGCAACTAAAACACTTAAAAAAGACGTTCCTATTGTGCCTAATGTTTGCGAACTTAAACTTGTTAAAATGTCTGTTCTAGATGCGTTTTCAGCAAAAGAAGCATTTAATATAGCACCACTAAATAGCAAGCCACCATAAATTAATAGTAAACCAGCCCCAGCAAAAAAACCAGCTTTAGTTATAAGTGCTTTAGTCTCTTTATAAGATGTGTGCCCTTTTACCTTTAATGAAATAATAATAACTGCACCAATTAAAACACCTCCAATCGCATCAAAAGTCTGGTAGCCCTCTAAAATGCCATTTATAAAAGGAGTTTTATAGGTGTTTGGGTTCATTTCATGCCCTAATTTTGAAGAAGCCGATACGATAACAGCTAGTAAAATAAGAACAATAATTGGTGTTAGAAACTTACCTATGAGACTTATAACCTTAGAGCGATTAATTGCAAAAATAAAAATCAATAGAAAATAAAGACTACTTGTTAGTAATGGACTTGTTCCAAAAAAAGGCTGTATGGCCATTTCATGTGCTACAGATGCTGTTCTAGGAGCAGGTATGGTAACAGCAATTAGGTACATAAAAACACAGTACAAAGAACCAAACCAAGGAGCTACTTTTTTTGCTAAATCATACATGGTACCTTGCACTTTTGCATGTGCCAAAACACCTAGTATTGGAATAAAAACGGCTGTCATAATAAAACCCAAGAAAACCAACCACCATTGCTCGCCAGCATTGGCTCCTAAAAAAGGAGGCAAAATAAGATTTCCAGCACCAAAAAAGAGCGAAAAGAGTGCAAAACCAATAATTAAAATTTCTTTGGTTTTTGTCATTTTAGGTGTTTTTTAATCAAAAAGAGGCTAAAATTGACGAAAATATACAATAAAACAACCAAAATTACACAAAACTTAACTATTGCAAAATAGAAGGAAATAGAAACCCAAAACTGCTCCATATTTCCTAAAACTAAATTTATTAACCCAATATTTTCTATGTAATCAAAGATTCCAGCAAGAAATATGGCCCAAATTAACCCGTTTCCAACCCAAAAAAAGGATCTTTTAAACCAAAGAAGTACATTTAATTTATGAATTAAAATTGCCATAAATGAGGCATAAACAATTGGAAATAAGAAATCAAACCCTAAACCCAAAGACACCGCTATTTTTCCTTTTTCACCCCAAGAATTTAAATATGATCCTGCGGTTTCTAGATCTCCTGCCAATTCAAAAGAAATAATTCCTCCAGAACAGGTGTCATTTATTAAAAACTGATCTAAATATTTCAATACAGCAATGCACAAAAACATTAAAATCAAGAGAACTCTTGTCAATCTTGTTTCTTGGTTTTTAGTTAGAGATGAAAAAGGCGATAAAAACATGAATTAAATTCTCCGTTAGCTACGAAAGATACATATTTTTGTAAGATGGAAAAATCGCTTTCTTTTAAAAATACTCAAGTATCATATACAGATTCTGGTAAAGGGGCTGTAGTGGTATTATTGCATGGGTTTTTAGAAAACAGCACAATGTGGGATAAGGTCATTCCTGAAATTTGCAACACCAATAGGGTGCTTGCAATAGACTTATTAGGTCACGGACAAACAGCTTGTTTAGGCTATGTTCATTCTATGGAGCTCATGGCAGAGGCTGTTTTTGCTGTACTAAAATCTTTGAGAATACGAAAAATTACGATTATTGGGCATTCTATGGGTGGCTATGTTTCGTTGGCCTTGGCAGAAAAACACCCAGAAATGATTAGAGGACTGTGTTTGTTAAATTCTACAGCAAACTCAGATAGTACAGCACGAAAAAAACTACGCGCGAGAGCTAATAAAATGGTACAAGACAATTTTACCAATATGGTAAGAATGTCTTTTGTTAATTTATTTGAAGAAGAACGCAAATCATTATTTAAGTCTGAGATAGAAAATGCACTTAACAAAGCATTAAAAACCCCTTTGCAGGGCTATATTGCCTGTCAAGAAGGCATGAATATTCGGCCAGACAGAACCAATGTTTTAAAAAATAATACTTTTAAAAAGCTGATGATTCTCGGCAAAAAAGACCCTGTTTTAAATAATAGTGATTCTCTAAAAGAAGCCAAGCAAACAAATTCTGAAATTGTGATGCTTTCTGGCGGACATATGAGTTATATTGAAAACAAAATCGATCTAACAACAGCCTTAAAGAAATTTATAAAACAGTGCCTACAATAACAGAAGTATTAATATTATTCTTTATCTGTGAGCGCATTCCACCCTTGTGCTTTCAGTTCTAATTCTTGACCAGCTCTTGTTACTAAGTTTAGCCCAGCTACCTTGTCTGTAATATGACCAATAATAGACAAATGTGGGTTGCCTTTTACCTTTTCAAAATCTGCAATAGGAACCGTAAATAACAACTCATAGTCTTCACCCCCACTCAAAGCTACCATGGTGCTATCTAAATCAAACTCTTCACAAGCAGAAATTACTTGTGGATCTAGTGGTATTTTATCTTCGTAAATTTTACATCCTACCTCACTTTGTGAACAGATATGCATAATTTCAGAAGATAATCCGTCAGAAATGTCTATCATCGCTGTTGGTTGTACATCCATTTCTTTTAAAAGTGTAGAAATGTCTTTTCTTGCTTCTGGTTTTAATTGACGTTCAATTAAATAGGTGTAATTATCTAAATCTGGCTGATTTTTTGGGTTTACCTTAAATACCTGTTTCTCTCTTTCCAACACTTGTAATCCTAGGTATGCAGCACCCAAATCTCCTGAAACTACAATTAAATCTGTTTCTTTGGCTCCATTTCTATAGACAATCTCTTCTTTTGATGCTTTGCCAACAGCTGTTACAGAAATTAATATTCCTTTTGTAGAGGAGGTGGTATCTCCGCCAATTAGATCTATAGTATACGTTTCACAGGCTAACTGAATTCCGGCATACAGTTCTTCAATTGCTTCTAATGGAAAACGATTTGAAACCGCAATAGATACCGTAATTTGCTCTGCTACTCCGTTCATTGCAAAAACATCAGAAAGATTAACCACTACAGCCTTATAACCAAGATGTTTAAGAGGCATATAGCTCAAATCAAAATGCACTCCTTCAATTAACAAATCTGTGGTAATTAGTGTTTGCTTTTCTGAACTCTCTAGCACCGCAGCATCATCACCAACAGCTTTTACGGTTGTTTTATGAGAAACCTTAAAATGTTTTGTGATGTGATTAATTAAGCCAAACTCTCCTAGTTCAGCCAATGACGTTCTTGATTGATTTTTATCTTCTAACATTTTGCAAAGATATACACATCTAGAAAATAAACCCTCCATCTTTTCTGCTATTATATTTTCTGCTATTTTGATAGCTGAATCTGTTACCTTTGATGAATGATCCCCGAAATTATATGAAACAAAAGTTCGTTTTTTTTAGTATCTTTTTAATGGTATTTTATAGCTACGGGCAAACCCCTTGTGCTGGTGGCTATGCAGGAGAATATCCTTGTAGTAATTATGATTTACTTTCTCATATTCCGGTAAATACTTTGGCAAATACCTCAGGAAACCCAGAAGGGAGTGATATATGGGGATGGACAGACCCTAGCACAGGAAAAGAATATGCCATTGCTGCCATGACAAATAGCACCGCTTTTGTAGATGTTTCTAATCCAATCAATCCAATTTATTTAGGGAGAATAGATAGCCAAAATGGAAATACTAGCTATTGGAGAGATGTAAAAATTTATGACAACTACGCCTTTATTGTAGCAGATAATGTAAGTGATCACGGAATGCAAATTTTTGATTTAACTAGACTTAGAGACATTACAAGCCCTGAAACACTGAGCCCAAATGGTGTTTACGATGACGTAACTAGTTGTCATAATATTGTGATTAATGAAGCTACTGCAGTAGCCTATCTTGTAGGGTGTAATAATTATAGTGGAGGACCTCATTTTGTTGATATTTCTAACCCTTTAAACCCAATAAGTTTGGGCGGATATTCTTTAGATGGATACACGCACGATGCGCAAGTAATTACCTATAATGGCCCAGATACTGCGTATACTGGAAAAGAAATCTTGGTAGGAAGTAATACAAATAAAGTGGTAATTTTAGATGTTACAGACAAAAGTACTATTATAAAAATTGCCGAATTTGACTATCCTCAGATTGGCTATACACACCAAGGTTGGTTTACAGATGACCAACGCTATTTTTTATTAGGAGATGAAGAAGATGAACTAGACTTTGGCATCAATACAAGAACGCTTGTATTTGATTTTCTAGATCTAGACAACCCAACACAAATAGATACGTATTACGGAACATCTAACGCAATAGATCACAACGGTTATGTAAAAGGAAATGAGTTTTTTATGGCTAGCTATAGAGCAGGAATGCGAGTCTTAGACATCACCAATATTGGAGGCACAGACAATCAATTAACTGAAATAGGGTACTTTGATACCTACCCACAAAACAATGGAACTAATTTTAATGGTGCCTGGAGTGTTTATCCGTATTTTACTAGTGGAAATATTATTATTAATGATATAGAAAGAGGACTTTTTGTAATACGGAAATCTGAAACTTTAAATACAATTGAGGACCTCTACAAAAACAAATTTTCTATTTCTCCAAACCCAACAACTAACAATCCTTTTATTAAAGGAACTCAAGACTATCAAATCAAATCTGTGAGTGTTTTTAATATTTTAGGAAGAAGAATCTTCTTTAAACAAAATATTAATGATACTACGTTCGTTCTTCCTATAGAAAAAAACTCAAAAGGGGTGTATATTGTAAAAATAAATAATGCCATCTCTAAAAAACTAATTTTATATTAATTATGAAAAAAAATATTCTCGTAGTAAGTATCTTATTTTTGATTTTTTCCTGTAATAAATCAGAAATATATCAAAATACAACTCCTCCATTTGTGCTAGAGCCATGTAAAAACGGATTTGCGGGAGAATATCCTTGTAATAATTACGATTTAGTTACCCATATTGATCTTGAGACTTTAGGGGGTACAGGTGCTTCAGGAAATGACTGTTGGGGTTGGACAGACCAATCAACAGGAAAAGAATATGCCCTTGTGGGTGTTAGCACAGGAACTTCTTTTATTGATATTTCTAATCTTGAAACACCTAAAATTATTGGCTTTTTACCAACACACACCTTTAGTAGTTCTTGGCGAGATATAAAGACCTACGGCAATTATGCTTTTATAGTAAGCGAAGCTTCTGGCCATGGAATGCAAGTTTTTGATTTAATGAAATTAGGCAGTACTTCTTCAGATTTGTCTCCAATAACTTTTACTGAAGATGCACACTATGATGGTTTTGGAAAAGCACACAATATCATAATAAATGAATCTAAAGGGTACGCATACGCTGTAGGAACAAATACGTTTAGTGGTGGACCTCATTTTGTTGATATATCAAACCCTTTAAATCCAACAGCTGCAGGAGGCTATGGTAACGACGCATACTCTCATGATGCACAAGTAATCACTTATAATGGTCCTGATTCGGATTATACAGGAAAGGAAATTTTAATAGGCAGCAATCAAAATGTAGTTGTTATTGTTGATGTAACAGACAAAACAAATCCTACACAAATTGCAACAATTAACTATCCAAACATAGGGTATACGCACCAAGGTTGGTTTACAGAAGATCTCAACTACTTTATCTTAGGAGATGAATTAGATGAACGTAATTTTGGAGGAAATACACGAAATATTGTGTTTAATTTTACTGACCTAGACAACCCTTCTCTACACATGGATTATTATGGTCCTACAACAGCTATAGATCATAATGGCTATACAAAAGGCAATGACTATTACCTGGCAAATTATTCTGCTGGAATTCGAATTATAGATATTACAAATATTAGCAACGAAACAATGACAGAAATAGGCTATTTTGATACCTATCCTTCAAATGACAATGCCTCTTTTAATGGGGTTTGGAATGTTTATCCCTACTTCTCTAGTGGAAATATTATTATAAGTGATATTAATAGTGGGTTTTATATCGTAAGAAAAAGCGAATAGTTACATGAAAAAATACCTGCTTTTTATCTCTATTCTAATTGCTTTTAGCTGCACAAAAACCGATTTAATTTTTAATTCAACCATCAGTCTATCAGACGGAACTTTAGAGCTTGCTCAAACTTTTGGTGGATCAAAAAACGATGTTGCAAAGTCTGTTGTTGCTACCTCAGATGGTGGGTTTGCTGTTCTTGGCTATACACAAAGTATGGATGGAGATGTGACTGGTAAAACAACTGAAAATTATGACTTTTGGGTACTTAAATTTAATTCAGAAGCACTTTTAGAATGGACTAAAACTTACGGTGGTTCTGGAGATGATAGGGGAAGTGATATTATTCAAACTACCGATGGTGGATTTGCTTTAATAGGCTATACAAGTAGCATAGACGGAGATATTACTATTAATAATGGTAATAGAGATTTTTGGATGGCTAAATTAGACGCTACAGGAACTCTCTCTTGGCAAAAATCCTTTGGTTTTGTAGGAGCAGATGAAGGGATCTCTTTGCTAGAAACATCAGACAATCATTTCTTACTCTCAGGAGTTTTAGATGTTACCGCTTCTCAAGGAGAAGGAAATCTTGGTCGATTATCTACAAAACATGCTGGAGGGGATTATTGGTCAATTAAAATTGGGTCTTCAGGAGAATTAATTTGGTCACGTTTTTATGGGGGTTCTTTTACAGACAGTCCTGCTGGTGTTCTTGAAAACAATACTGGTGAATTTATAGTTGTTGGCGCATCAGACAGTAACGATGTAGATATCACAAACAACAAAGGATCGTATGATTTTTGGATTGTGAAATCTGATGCAGGCGGAAATATAATTTGGGAAAAATCATTTGGTGGTTCAGAGATTGACGAGGCAAGAGGGATTGCTTCTTCTGGTGATGGTAACTATATTATTGTTGGAGATACACGTAGCAATCAACAAGACATCTCATTAAATAATGGCGCCGCAGATTTATGGATTATTAAAGTTTCTGACAATGGAGAGTTCTTATGGGACAGCGCTATTGGGGGCACTAATTTTGATGTTGCTAGATCTATAAATAGAACTTCTGACAGCGGTTTTGTAATCGCAGGAAGTTCTAGAAGTTCAGATGGAGATGTAGCTAAAAACCAAGGTCAAAATGATGCTTGGGTTGTAAAAATAAATACTGAAGGCCAATTAGTTTGGGAAACTACTATTGGTGGTACTGATATAGATTTTGCATACGATGCTGTTCAATTAAATAACGGAACAATTATTGCTGTTGGAGAAAGCAATAGTTTAGATGGAGACATCACAGAAAACAAAGGGTTTACAGATCTATTAATCATAAAAATAAAGTAGTATGAAAAAGTGTTTTTTAGCGGTTATCTGTCTTGTTTTGATACTAAATAGCTGTAGTAAAGACAACGATATTTCTCAAGAATCTGTTGGTATTACACTAAATTTTAATCATTCTTGGGAAGGTACTGAAGTAACAAATGTTGACTTTGATGACTTAAAGTTTACCAATGAAAAGGGGGATTTACTAAGTATTAAGCTTCTGCGTTATTTAATTTCTGAAATAATCTTAACTCATGAAAGTGGTGTTATTACTGTTCTTGAGGATTATAACCTTGTAGATGTTACCAACAACGAAGGCTTATCTTTTACAACAACTGAAGCTATAATACCAGGAGAGTACACTAGAGTTACAGTCAGGTTTGGTTTTAGTGATGCTAATAATATTGATGGAGCATATCCAGATTTAAATACTGCTAATTTTAATGTTCCCGGACTCTTAGGAGGTGGATATCATTTTATGCAGTTTGATGGAAAATATATAAATAGTAATACGCTAGAAGCTCCTTTTAATTATCACGTCATTAGTGCTATAGATCCAACAAACGTTAATGATCCCGTAGACACTTCATTTACATTAAATATTGGCCCTGTAACAGTTGGTGGAAGTACAGCCATAGATATAGAAATGGATATTTCAGAATGGTTTAAAAATCCTAATACATGGAACTTAAATGAAAAAGATGTAAATTTAATGGGCGACTTTGACAGTCAATTATTAATGAATCAAAACGGTGCTTCTGTATTTAGTTTGGTAGATATTACTCAATAAAATGAACGCAAAATTTCTTCTAGTTTGTATCACAGGATTCTTTTTTCTATCCTGCTCAAATTCAGATTCTGACACTGAAGAAGCATATACTCCTGTTCCTTACTCGTTACAAATACCACTATTATTTCAGGATAAATTAATCGCTCCGCTACTATCAACTAATAACCCACTAACAGAAGAAGGTGTTGCCTTAGGAAAGAAATTATTTTTTGACACTAAGCTGTCTGGAAATAACACACAGGCTTGTGCTTCGTGTCATAAACCGCAAAATTCATTTACGGATAACAGACGTTTTAGTGAAGGAATAGATGGCGTGTCCGGAAGTCGTAATTCTATGCCCTTATTTAATTTAGCTTGGAATTTTAGTGATCGGTTTGCTTGGGACGGAAAAGAATTAGGGCTAGAAAAACAGGCCTTAGAGCCTATAAAAAACCCAATAGAATTGCATAGTAATTGGGCTGACATAGCAAACAAATTGAAACAAGACCCAGAATACCCTACCTTGTTTTTAAGAGCTTTTGGAACCTCAATCATAGATTCTAGTTATGTAACAAAAGCAATTGCTCAGTTTGAAAGAACACTCATCTCTGGAAATAGTAAATTTGATCAATACCTACTTGGAAATGCCACTTTAAGTCTTGGAGAACTGAATGGTTTCACTATTTTTATGAGCGAAACTAAAGGCGATTGCTTTCATTGTCATGGTAGCGATAACAATCCTTTATGGACAGATAATGATTTTCATAATAACGGACTTGACGCAACCTTCACCGATCTTGGTTTAGGAACTGTGACTGGAGACCCAAACGACAATGGTAAATTTCGTTCACCCTCCTTAAGAAATCTTACTTTTACAGCACCGTACATGCATGACGGACGTTTTACAACTTTAGAAGAGGTCATTAATCACTACAGTGAAGGATTGCAGTTTTCTTCTACAATAGATCCTTTAATGAAAAAAGTTGGCCAAGGAGGGATACAACTAACTTCTCAAGAAAAATTAGACTTAAAAGCTTTTTTACTCACATTAACAGATCTTGAATTTATTAACAACCCTGATTTTCGTAATTAATAGATTTCATTGATTATTCAATAGATCAATATAATGCAAGCATCACTGCTCAATTTAGACTTATATCGTATCTTTGTATCCAAAATTTAGAGTTAATCTACTTAAAGTTATGATAAAAGTTTCAGACACGGCTAAGCAAAAAGTCATCCAATTAATGACTGATGATGGCTTTAACGCTACAACAGACTTTGTAAGAGTTGGTGTAAAAAGTGGAGGTTGTTCTGGTCTCTCCTATGACTTAGACTTTGACAATGAACAGCAAGAAAACGATAAGGTTTTTGAAGACAATGATGTTAAAATTATTGTAGATAAAAAAAGTTTCTTGTATTTGGTAGGAACTACCTTAGAGTTTTCAGGAGGTTTAAACGGAAAAGGATTTGTTTTTAACAACCCAAATGCTAACAGAACTTGTGGTTGTGGAGAAAGTTTTTCATTATAATTGATAACTGATAATTAAAATGAGTAAGTACACAGAAGACGATTTAAGAGAAGAGTTAAAGACCAAAGAATATGAATATGGTTTTTATACTGATATAGAAAGTGAAACCTTTGCTAAAGGATTGAATGAAGATGTGGTTCGTGCAATTTCTAAAAAGAAAAACGAACCAGAATGGATGACTGAATGGCGATTAGATGCGTTTAAAGTTTGGTCTAAAATGGAAGAACCTGAATGGGCAAACGTAAGCTATAAAAAACCGGAATTTCAAGAAATTGCTTATTATTCTGCTCCAAAACAAAAGCCTAAACTAAATAGTATTGATGAAGTAGATCCAGATTTACTAGCAACTTTTGAAAAATTAGGCATCTCCTTAGAAGAACAAAAAAGATTAGCAAATGTTGCTGTAGATATTGTAATAGATTCTGTTTCTGTTGCCACTACTTTTAAAAAGACACTTGGCGAAAAAGGCATTATTTTTATGCCTATTTCTGAAGCTATACAAGAACACCCAGAGTTGGTTAAAAAATATCTTGGAACTGTTGTTCCTACTTCAGATAATTTTTATGCAGCTTTAAATTCTGCTGTTTTTTCAGATGGTTCATTCTGTTATATTCCAAAAGGCGTTCGTTGCCCTATGGAGCTATCTACCTATTTTAGAATTAATGAAGGAGGAACCGGTCAGTTTGAAAGAACACTTGTAGTTGCAGACAAAGGAAGCTTTGTTAGCTACCTAGAAGGCTGTACTGCTCCAAGTAGAGATGAAAATCAATTACATGCAGCAGTTGTTGAACTAATTGCAATGGATGATGCTGAGATTAAATATTCTACTGTTCAAAACTGGTATCCTGGAAACAGCGAAGGAAAAGGTGGTGTTTTCAATTTTGTAACCAAAAGAGGTTTGTGTGAAACCAATGCAAAAATATCCTGGACTCAAGTAGAAACAGGATCTGCAATTACCTGGAAATATCCAAGTTGTATTTTAAAAGGAAACAATTCTGTTGGAGAGTTTTACTCTATTGCTGTGACAAATAATTACCAGCAAGCAGATACTGGGACAAAAATGATTCACCTAGGGAAAAACACAAAGTCAACTATTATTTCCAAAGGAATCTCTGCCGGAAAATCACAAAATAGTTATCGTGGTTTGGTACAAATAAATTCAAGAGCAGAAAACGCTAGAAACTTTTCACAATGTGATAGCTTATTAATGGGTAATGAATGCGGTGCTCATACATTTCCTTATATAGAAGTAAAAAATAAAACAGCGCAGGTAGAACACGAAGCAACTACAAGTAAAATTGGAGAAGAACAATTATTTTACTGCAATCAAAGAGGTATTGATACTGAAAAAGCAATTGCTTTAATCGTAAACGGTTTCAGTAAAGAAGTGCTAAACAAACTTCCTATGGAGTTTGCTGTTGAAGCACAGAAGTTATTAGAGATTAGCCTTGAGGGTTCTGTAGGATAAGTATAAATAACGCTTAAGGTTAAAACCATAGGCACATAGTGTAAAGAAATGTTAAAAATAGAAAATTTACAAGCAAGCATAGATGATAAGTCAATCTTAAAAGGATTGAATTTAGAGGTAAATGCAGGTGAAGTCCATGCAATTATGGGACCGAATGGAGCTGGAAAAAGTACGCTAGCGAATATTATTGCAGGGAAAGAAGAATATGAAGTAAGTCAAGGGATCATTGAGTTAAATGGAGAAGATATTAGCGAGTTAGCCCCTGAAGAAAGAGCACACAACGGAGTCTTTTTATCGTTTCAATATCCAGTTGAAATCCCTGGAGTTTCTGTAACTAACTTTATTAAAACTGCCATCAACGAAAATCGTAAAGCGAAAGGCTTAGAAGACATGCCTGCAAAAGACATGTTAAAGATGATTCGTGAGAAATCTGAGCTCCTAGAAATTGATCGTAAATTCTTATCTCGTTCTTTGAACGAAGGGTTTTCTGGAGGAGAGAAAAAACGTAACGAAATTTTTCAAATGGCTATGTTAGAACCTAAACTAGCCATCTTAGATGAAACAGATTCTGGTTTAGATATTGATGCTTTGCGCATTGTTGCAAATGGAGTTAATAAATTAAAATCAAAAGACAATGCTGTAATAGTAATTACACACTACCAACGATTGTTAGAATATATTGTTCCAGATTTTGTTCATGTATTACATGATGGTAAAATAGTTAAAACCGGAGATGCTTCTTTAGCGCTAGAATTAGAAGCTAAAGGGTATGATTGGATCAAGGAAGAAATGATATCATAAACCATTAATATGGATTTAAAAGAAAAAATAGTTTCCTCTTATGTCGCTTTTGAAGACGGCGTAAATATCAACTCTGATATTCATGAGATTAGGACAGAAGCATTTCAAAACTTTGAAAAGCTAGGCTTTCCATCAAAAAAACTAGAAGCATGGAAGTACACCTCTCTAAATGCTATCTTAAAAGAAGATTATAGTATTTTTCCAGACAATGAAAAAACCATCAATCTAGCTGATGTAAAACAGTATTTTATTCATGATATAGATACTTATAAAGTAGTCTTTATTGATGGAAAATACAGTTCTTTTTTATCAGAAACAACACATGATAGTATTGATGTTTGTTTAATGTCTTCGGCTTTAACCAAAACAAAATACAAGCCTGTCATAGAAAACTATTTCAATAAGGTAGCTAAACAAGATAATTTAACTTCATTAAATACTGCCTTTTCTAAAGAAGGTGCCTACATACATATTCCTAAGAATACTGAAGTTGAAAAACCCATTCAAATTATCAATTTTACTACTGGCTCTGAAGCTGCCACTATGTTGCAGCCAAGAAACTTAATTGTAGTAGGCCAAAACGCACATGTTCAAATTATTGAGCGTCATCAAAGTTTAACCGAAAATGCTGTACTAACAAATGTTGTTACCGAGGTTTATGCAGACAGACATGCTACTGTTGATTATTACAAAATACAAAATGATCACATTGCTGCTTCATTGGTAGACAATACCTATATAGAACAACAATCTAACAGTATTGTATCTGTCCATACTTTTTCTTTTGGTGGTAATATTACAAGAAACAATCTAAACTTCTATCAAAAAGGAGAACATATAGACTCTATTTTAAAAGGGATAACGATAATTGAAGGGAAACAACATGTAGACCATCATACATTAGTTCATCATATAGAGCCAAACTGTGAAAGTCATCAAGATTACAAAGGTATTTTTGATGAGCGTTCTACAGGTGTTTTTAATGGGAAAGTGATTGTTGAAAAAGAAGCTCAGAAAACCAATGCATATCAGAAAAACAATAATGTTTTAGTAAGCGATCGCTCTACTATAAACGCCAAGCCTCAATTAGAAATTTTTGCAGATGATGTAAAATGTTCTCATGGTTGTACCATTGGTCAATTAGATGAACAGGCTTTGTTTTATATGCAACAGCGTGGAATTCCAAAAAAAGAGGCAAGAGCTTTGTTAATGTATGCTTTTGCAAATACGGTACTTGAAAGCGTTAAAATCCCTGAAGTTAAGGAACGAATTACAAAATTAATTGCTACGAAATTAAATGTAAATATTGGTTTTAACATCTAAAACTAACTGTAATAACAAAGACAAAACAGGCGATTATGCCTGTTTTTGTGTTTTAATATGGTTCTAAATAATCCAATGCCAAAGTAGAGGGTGTTCTTACTCCTAAAATAAAAACTTTTTTCAACTAGAAGAAACTCAGGTGTGTGATGTCCATCTAACATTCCACAACTTATACATTTAATGACTTTCTTCCTAAAAATAAAGTCGAGATCCTTTTTAATAAAAAAAATAAAAATCTTCTGCGCAGTTATAACATCATTTTATAAAGAGGCCACTCGTTCTAATTAAAACTCATTTATATAAACATAGTAATCTCTTTTTAACTTAATCAGTATAAAAATTATGTGTTAATTTTTAATAATAATAAAACATGGAGTAAGCAATCAACAATAATTAATTAGACACTATTTTAAATTAAAAAACCTCTTCAAATGAAGAGGTTTTTTAGTTTAGTTATCTACTTATTAATTGTTTATAATTATTTTTTTAGTGGTTGACCCTTTGTTACCTCTAATAATTAAAATATAGGTAGCGTTTGCTAGACGTGAAACATCGATTATAGTTTCAAGTCCCGCAGAGCTTAGATCGACTCTATGAACGGTTCTACCATTTAAATCATACATAATTGCTTCCTTAAGTTCTAAATATCTTGGATTACTTAAGTATACCTTATCAACGGCAGGATTAGGGTACAACACTAGTGATCTAAAGTCTGGCAGTTCATCAGAACTTGCAGTCAAATCTATTACAAATTCAGGAATCTCTAGAGAACCAACATTCCCTGCTGCATCAGTTACAGATACTGTTATTCCATTATAGATACCTGGACCTAACTCGTTAAAAGTTATAACCTGATTTGTCCCTGTTGTTGCATCTGTAGTCGATGAGAATGCTAAATTACTACTGATAAATCCTACTTCACTAGTAGTAAACACATAACTAGGAGTCGTGTTATTAGACGGCGTTTCAATAGGGGTCACCTCTGTCAATACTGGAGCAGTTGTATCTACTACGTTTACTATTCGTGTCGCTGTAGCTGTATTTCCTGCTGCATCTGTAGATGTATACGTAACTGTATAGATTCCTACTGTTAAAGTATCAACTGTACTTATAGAAGTAACCGTTACATTTCCAGAGAGGTCTGTCGCTGTTGCACCTGCATCGGTGTACGTAGCTCCTAACTCAACCGTGGCTGGGTTATCTCCTGTTACAGTAATTACTGGAGCAGTTGTATCAACTACGTTTACTGTTCGTGTCGCTGTGCCTGTATTATTCGAAGCATCTGTAGATGAATACGTAACTGTGTAAGTTCCTACTGTTGAAGTATCAACTGTACTTGTAGAAGTAACCGTTACATTTCCAGAGAGGTCTGTCGCTGTTGCACCTGCATCGGTGTACGTAGCTCCTAACTCAACC
>ENA-OQVM01000551-OQVM01000551.1-marine-metagenome-genome-assembly--contig:-NODE-551-length-57924-cov-6.806023_pt1 | contig 57924 bp, 42 predicted proteins | sample MGYA00237776_ERZ505498 | MGnify/ENA primary metagenome ERZ505498 (study PRJEB26159, sample SAMN06265151) | marine metagenome | isolation source: Helgoland LTER site | place: Germany:Helgoland, sampling...
CTAACTGGGAAGCCGACGGCGCGCCCGTTAACAACCCAGTGACCGAAGACTTGGTCTACTACATGGTCAACGACACCAACCGCATTAAAGTACCCAGCATGTTTGTACCCGCGGACGCGCACAACGAAGGCAACCACGCCATCAGCTTAGCTAACCTGTGCCGCTGGTTAGGTGAGCAGGCAGAAAACTTGGGCGTCAACATCTTCCCAGGTTTTGCTGCTTCTGAAGTCTTATACGATGAAAATGGCGCAGTTAAAGGCATAGCCACTGGCGACATGGGTGTAGGTAGCAATGGCGAAGCCAAAGGCAGTTTTGCGCCCGGTTACGAACTTCTAGCTAAATACACCATCTTCTCTGAAGGTTGCCGAGGCCACCTTGGTAAGCAACTGATCAATAAGTTCAATCTAAATGCTGACAGCGGCACACAGCACTATGCCATTGGCCTGAAAGAACTTTGGACAATAGATCCCGCCAAACATAAGCCGGGCAAAGTCATGCACAGCATTGGCTGGCCGCTCAACCACCTACCCGGTGGTACCACAGGCGGCTCTTTCCTTTATCACCTACCTGACAACCAAGTGTCTTTGGGTCTTATTGTTGACCTCAGTTACAAAAACCCGCATCTGTCACCCTTTGATGAAATGCAGCGTTGGAAGCATCACCCCCTCATTGCTGATGTCCTTGAAGGCGCAGAACGAGTGTCTTATGGCGCACGCGCAATTTCTAAGGGCGGTTTACAGGCATTGCCTAAACTCACCGTGCCCGGCGCACTGATCGCAGGCGACGATGCTGGCTTTCTTAACGTGCTGAAAATCAAGGGCAGTCATACTGCAATGAAATCTGGCATGTTGGCAGCAGAAGCAGTCTTCGAAGAGCTAGAAGCGGGTCACAGCTATACAGAAGCTGGCAGCTTTCAAACTCGATTTGAAAAGTCGTGGTTGTTTGAGGAACTCGATCGTTCACGTAATGTTGGCCCTGCCCTGCACAAGCTGGGTGTACTTGGCGGTGCGGGCTACGCGTTTGTCGATCAATACTTTGGCGGCAACCAGCCTTGGACCCTGCAAGATCCAACACCCGATCATGCAACCTTAAAGCCTGCTGCCAGCAGTAAAGTAATTGACTATCCCAAGCCGGACGGCGTGCTGTCTTTCGACAAGTTGTCTTCAGTATTTTTGTCCAACACCAATCATGAAGAAGACCAGCCTTGTCACCTAACGCTGGCTGATCCAGACATGCCAATTAGAGACAATTTACCCATGTACGACGAACCGGCTCAGCGTTATTGCCCAGCGGGTGTGTACGAAATTGTTGAAGAAAGCACCGGTCCACGTTTTCAGATTAATGCCCAGAACTGTGTGCATTGTAAAACTTGTGACATTAAGGATCCGTCGCAGAACATTACATGGGTGGTACCCGAAGGCTCAGGTGGCCCAGTTTACCCAAATATGTAATTAACTGATCGACCCAAGGTCAAAACGGGCGCCCTGGCTATAAACAATCAGTGCGCCCTCTTCCTCAACCCCTTCCTCGACTAATCTGTAAAACACCGAACGCTGAATCCGCGCCACTAAGCCATCGCGAATCTCTATAAATGGTCGTTCATTGACCATATACACTGGGTGGTCAATACCCGCTACAACAAAGTCACCCACGTTGGTGGTAAACAACAACTCCTTGTTCTGACCCTCACCCCTGGTGTCTAAATCAATGGCCAAAAACGGCACTTCCTCAACCACTATGGCCATTTGCTCCACCGGTGTGACCAGATAATAAGTGTCTTCTTCTTTGCGCAAAATAGTCGCAAACAAGTCCACTAAGGGCTGACGTTTAATCTGAGACCCTTCATGGTACCAGTCACCTTCGCGATCAATCCTGATATCAATTTCGCCCACACGTTCGGGCTGCCAAAGGTGAATTGGAGGTAAGCGCTTTTGCTGCTGCAAATTCGTGAGCGTTGCAAATAGTTTGTCGATGTCAGACATAGTTATCCTTGCCTCAAATTTCGAGGGTCGTTTTAAAGATTTTTGGAATATTGGGTCTGTTGGTGAGTCTGTTAATAGACCCAGCACATGTTGATCGTTTATTTACAAGCGTAAATACTTACAGCTATCAACCGCCCCAGATTAAATTAGCCGCCAATAAACTTCATCACGGTGACTTCGCCACTGAAGTTATCGCTTTGTTTATCACCCAAGGCACTAAGCAAAATAGCTTCTAACTGTGGAATAGCCTGCTCATCACTCAGTGGCAAAAGGTCTCGAATACTTTGTGAGCGAGCATTAGACAAACACCCATATAAGTCACCGTTAGATGAAAGCCTCAAACGCGTACAGGTTTTGCAAAATGGCTCGCTTTCATTGGCAATAATGCCAAACGTTCCATGCGCTGGAATTTCATACCTTACTGCGGTGGAATCAAAGGGCGCATCCGTCCGGCTAAACGCATAGCGCCCGCTAATGCACTCTAGAATTTCTTCCATGCTGTAGAACTGCTGACCATGCACTGGGCTAGCCTGTAAATGCCCCATATTCATCAGTTCGATAAAACGCAGCTCAATACCGCGCTCTAAACTGTATTCCAATAACGGAATGATTTGATCGTCATTAACTCCGCGCATTGGCACCATATTGATCTTAACTTTCAAACCACCCGCCTGCATCAGCTCAATGCCATGCAAAACAGTGTTTAAGTCTCCAGACCGGGCAATATCCCGAAAAGCATCTCTGTTTAGGGTATCTAAACTGACATTGATCCGTTTCATACCAGAGGCAATTATATCGTCAGCGTACCTAGGTAAGAGTTGGCCATTGGTAGTTAGTGAAACGTCCTGTAAGCCTAACTCCATGATGCCTTTAAGAAGATCACCAAATTTAGGCGACAGTAAGGGCTCGCCCCCGGTAATACGCACTTTGTCTATACCCGCGGTTGCAATGAGCAATCGAACCGCTTGAATCATCTCTTGAGCACCTAATTCGTAAGCAGCGGCTTGTAGACGCTTACCATCAGGCACGCAGTAGGTGCAGGCATAATTACAGGCAGCCGTAAGACTTATACGTAGATTACGAAAACGCCGGCCCAAGCGATCTACAATTAGGCCATTTTCCTCAACAACTGGATTCATCATTTTTTACTAATAGCCTTGCACAACTTCGATACGAAATCAGACGCCCAGAACACTCGGTTTGAGCCCTTAACTAGAAGACAATCATCCGTTCCGACGGAATCTACTAGATCCTGCAGTAAAGACTCATCAGCCTCTGGGTAAAAGTGTAAATTCTTGAATATGGTACCAGCATTTCGCGTCAAAACGGGGGCGGATAAAAAGCCCTCGCTAACAGCCATTTGGAGCATTGCGTCTCCTACTAAAAACACCTCATCAAACCCCTCCAAGTGCTCAAGCAAGCCCTTGTGCGCAGCTATCGATTCATCACCTAACTCTCGCATGTCGCCCAACACAGCTACTTTCCTGCGGCCTTGGCGCTGGCAAAAAGCGTCAATCGCGGCCCCCATACTTGCGGGATTGGCATTGTAGCTATCGTCAACAATGATAACACCGCCTACATCTATGACATTACCGCGTCCATCAGGTATCACTGTGTCAGCTAGATTCAAAGCTGCGGACAAATCCACATCGAGTAACTTTGTAGCCAATATCACTGCAGCAAGAGTATTCGCACGGTGAACGCCACCACCGGGAATTCGCGCCGATAATTTTTCGCCAAATAACGACAGCATAAGGCTGTCACCCTGTATATCTAAAATACGTGCGTCCGCCCCTTGTTCAGCGCCGAAATTGTAACCAGGCATGCCTAGCGCGGCCTCAACGACCTTGATGCCAGCACTGCTGGTGTCCATAGGCGCAAAAATTTGCGCTTTTTCCTCTATCAAGGCGGCGCGTCCACTAAAATTCTCGATATGGGCGTTATGAACATTTAGTAAAATAGCCAAATCTGGCCTCACCATCATCGATAGCGGGCCAATTTCACCAGGACCACTTGTTCCGATCTCAAAAACACAAGCAGGCGCATCAAGCCGTGCATTAGCTAAAGCAAGCGGTACGCCAATATGATTATTGAAGCTTCCAGGGGGAGAATAAGCAGACAGAGCTTCGGTCAAAAAGTGTTTTGCGGTGGTTTTACCACTGCTACCGGTAATGGCGCATATAGGCTGATGCAAGCGGTCTCGAGCCATAGCACCTAGCTGCCAAAGAGCATCGTAAGTGTCGTTAACAATAATTTGTGGCAACTCTACCGGTACAGGTCGTGCAACAATGGCTGCTACTGCGCCATTAGCTAAAGCATGTTGAACAAAATCATGGCCATCCACATCACTTGTATAACTTGGGTTAAAGCGTGGTCCAGGATCCCCTGGCAGGGCAATAAATAGATCTCCCTTGGCAACTAAACGGCTGTCTACTACTACGCGCTGAATTCGGTCATTGGTGCCTGGGGTATGAGCGTTATCTGCGGAAGTAGAATTTGAACTCGCAATCACAGTAGCTTGAGAGGCTAATCCGGCCTGTAGCTCGCGCCAAGGCCAGAGATTAGTAGGTTTTTCTGAATCGTTCTCCATTACGGCATTCTAGCCTGATTCGAAAACCAAAAGGCACCTGCAATCATCCTGCGCCAAGACAAAACTATTTGCCCTATGCCTCCCTACCCTTGAAGACGCAAAGAAGATGAAATTTGACGCGCTTGCCTTAACTTTCTCCTCAATCCCATATATGAGTGAAACATGTATAGGCAAACAACTATAGGCAAACAATGATCTTGGACAGGTCGCGGTCAGCATAAGTGGCTACAAACTTATCCATACACAAGGTAACCTCCAGTCAGTTCCGTCTAGTATTTAAGGATTAGTATTCATGTCCGAATCAAATGGGTTTTTTTCCAAATTAGGTCACAGGATCACTCAAGCTAGGACCTTCGCGGTGAACAGCATATTTGTTGTCATCGTTTTTTCCATTTTGATCAGCATTTTTGGTGGAGGCCCAGCGCCGACCATCAGAGATAACAGCGCACTGCTAGTTCACCCAATGGGTGTACTAGTCGAGCAGTCTGTTGCACCCAGCAATTGGCAAGATGCCCTACTCCAAGATCCGAGTACCGCGAGTATCGAAATCGGGCAAATGCTGCACGCTATAAGAATTGCCGCTACTGATGACAAAATTAAGATGATTGTATTGCGCCTTGATGATCTATACGGCGTCAGCTTAGCTCAAGCCAAACGCATCGTAAGTGCACTCCAAGAGTTCCAAAAAAGTGGGAAAAGGATAGTTTCTTACGCAAGTAATTTTGAGCAAAATCAATACTATATAGCCAGCATTTCAGATGAAATCTATATGAACCCTTGGGGCCAGATGCTGTTCACAGGATACGGTGGCAACAACCTATATCTAAAGGAAATGCTGTCGAAGCTAGATATCAATATGCATATTTTTCGGGTTGGCGAATTCAAATCGGCTACAGAGCCCTTTTCACGTATCAACATGTCTGATCAGGCACGGCAGGCTAGTACAAGTTTGTACCAAGGGATATGGCAAGAATTGATCGACGGCATAGCCCTGCATCGCCAACTGACAAGCGCCCAAGTAGACGACTACGCTCAAAATTTTGACGTTTTGCTGGCAAGGACCAGTGGCGACATGGCCAGAGTTGCTCTGGAAGCTAACTTGGTAGACGAATTACTAACCCAAGATCAGGTTGAAGCACGCATCGCCGGTGTTGTGGGTCGACACGAGAATGAGATCAATGGCATCGGTTTGCCTAGCTATCTAGCCATACGCGGCTTTGAAGACGAGGAATACGATGCAAACGTACCCGATATTGGCGTCATTGTAGTCCAAGGTGCCATCCTAGAAAGCGGTCAGGGCTTAAGTGATGTTGCCTCCGCTGAGGACCTTGTCGGACGTATTCGCCAAGCTAGATTCAATGAAGATATTAAGGCGCTAGTACTCCGCGTGGACTCCCCAGGCGGCAGCGCCTATGCATCAGAGCAAATTCGCCATGAATTGGAGCTCTTCCAAATAACAGGACGACCGGTAGTCGCCTCTTTTGCTAATGTCGCGGCATCTGGCGGCTATTGGATCTCCGCTACCAGCGATGCAATTGTTGCAGAATCGACCACGATTACCGGATCTATCGGCATCTTTGGAGTTATTCCTACCTTCGAAGACTCCCTTAGCCGCCTAGGGGTATACAGTGATGGCGTTGGTACCGCCCCGCTATCAAGGGGTAGCGACCCGTTCTCAGGGCTAAACCCGCAAACAAAAGCAATTATCCAATCCAGCGTGGAGTACGGTTACGGACAATTTGTCGATCTAGTCGCTCGGGGGCGAGGTATGGACAAAGCCGAAGTTGAGAAGGTAGCCCAAGGTCGCGTATGGCAAGGCAGCAAAGCTTTAGAACTTGGCTTGGTAGATGCACTTGGAGATACAGACGTCGCACTCGCAAAGGCAGCGGAGTTGGCAGGTCTTGAGCAGTTCAATAGCGTTGATTTAAGACGCCCTTTGGATCCCCAAAGCATATTGATCATGGGGCTGATGGATTCGTTTGGTTTAACGTTATCGGCTAGCACGAAGCCTTGGTTACGGGGTATCCAAAAGCAACTCACCACCCTTGCCTTGTTCACAGACCGCAGACACACCTTTGCGCTATGTCTAGCTTGCACTAACTAAAGAAAGACAAACACCACTAGCCGGCGCAAAAGGCCGGCTAAAAACAACTCGAACAGCCCGGTCTTTCGCTTAAGGATTAGCGTCTTTGAAGCGCTGCCAATAATCTGCGGTCATTTCTTTAACCTCTTTACGCATTAACAAAATACCAAAGAGATTCGGCAGGGTCATGAGCGCCACTGTGACCGCCGAAATCAACCAAATAAGCGTTGTGTCCACAATAGTGGCAACAAAGAAACCGCCCACGTAAAGAAGGCGGTAAGGGGTTACCCAACGTGTACCCACAAGATAGGTCACAGCACGATCTCCATAATAGGACCATGCTAAAGCGGTAGAAAATGCGAACATAACTAGCCCGATAGTGACCAAATAGGCACCGTTAGCACCCAAAAAACTGCTTTCAAAGGCTTTAGCCGTGAGGGGTACAGAGTGCAGTAGCGATTTGCCACTCAGCGCAAAACTGCGGTCATTTAGCGCACCTTCCTCAACTAAAACAATGCCATCAAATGGTGCACCATCTTTGGTTACTCGAATATTCTCGGCCACAGAACGGTTGTGCAACACGGTGACGTTAGGCAGCAATAGAATTCCACCTTTAGCCTGTAAGGTGCCGCTATAGGCTTTAACCGGGTCATTTTCCGGTGGCAGTAAATCTAAGTGGGCAGAAAGCTGTTTTACGTGGGCAGGGTTTTCATCACTATAAGCCCCGGCAATAATCTCGGTATCTGAAACACTGAAATCTGTCTCATACTTTTGCTGCCACACGCCAGAGGAAAGAATCACCAAACCGGTTAACGTGCAAATAATCAACGTATCGATGAATGGCTCAAGAATAGACACCATGCCCTCTGCAACAGGCTCTTTGGTTCTTGCAGAAGCGTGAGCAATAGGTGCAGAACCCTGCCCCGCTTCATTTGAATAAAGGCCGCGATTCACACCGCGATTAAACGCATAGGCAAAAGACGCACCTAAAAAGCCGCCTGCAGCGGCTGAACCGCTAAATGCATTGGCAAAAACAGAACCCAAGGAAGGCAATATATTTTCGTAATTGGAGAGGATTACCGCCAATGCACCAAAAGCGTACAAAACACCCATGGTGGGCACTAGTGCAGCAGCAACTCTCGCAATACGCTTAATACCGCCAACTATGACCAGTCCAAGCAATATGGCAAATATCGCGCCGGTAACATAAGTGGGAACGGCAAAAGAAGTTTCAATACCAACAGCCATATTATTGGCTTGCGGCATGTTACCTGAGCCGAAAGAGCTGATTACGGTGGCGACAGCAAAGAAAACTGCCAGCCACTTCATGTTTAGACCGTGCTCCATATAGTGCATGGGGCCACCGACCATAAAGCCCTTATCGTCTTTGCGTCGGTACTTATGGCTGACGGAAACTTCCACAAACTTGGTTGTCATACCCACAAATGCGGTAGCCCACATCCAGAATAATGCCGCTGGCCCGCCTAAAAATATGGCGAATGCCACGCCACCAATATTACCCGTACCCACCGTACCCGACAGCGCGGTAGATAATGCTTGGAAGTGGCTGGTATCGCCGGGGTCTTCATCTTTGGCATATTTACCCAGTAAAACGCCCCAAGCATGCTTGAAAAATCGGATTTGTGGAAAGCCCAAGTAGAAGGAAAAGATTACGCCAGCACCCAGCAAAGCGATGGGAAAATAGGCTGCGCTGCCTAAAATGCTGTCTAAAAAGTTAAAAAACTGGCTAATCTGATCCATGCTTAATCCTTAAGGGAAGTTAACCCAGTATATACTTGTTCGTTGGCCTGACACACCGCAGCTGCCTGAGACTCAAAACGTGCATCACTAATGCTTAAATTCGCCTGCTATTTATCAAAAAGCGCGCTGTGCATAACATTGAAGAGCTTATTCTGCTCCATAACCCCGCGCACCTGAGTAGCATTTTTGCCCGTTGCAAATGCTGCAACATCTTCACCGGCATGAGTTTCTATAACTAGGGGTATAGTGCCTAACTGTTGATAGTCAGGTGCGGTTGTATCTACCTCAGTGAGGTCTGGCTGCTTTTTCTTATAGCCCGGGCCATTGGCATAACCCAGTGTCGTATAAGGCTTGCCGGTAGCATCCGGTAAAATTTTACCCGGCTCGGTTTCCACCACACCCAAAATAGGATTACCTCTGCGCGGATAGCCACTAATGGTCATGGTGTGGCTGTGATCTGCGGTGACAATGATCAACGTTTCTTCCAGATCTACATTATCTATTGTCCATTGCACCGCATCTGCAAGAGCCACAGTGTCTTCTAGTGCTCTGTAAGCGTTGGAAATATGGTGGGCATGGTCTATGCGCCCCGCTTCAACCAATAAGAGATAGCCTGTTCCTTTAGCCGCAAGTTGACTCACGGCAAACTCAGTCATTGCGGCTATAGACGGCTCGGCACCTGGATCTTTAGCTCGGTCAGCATCAAATTGCATATGTGAGGGTTCAAACAACCCCATCACCTGCCCCGATATTTTACCTTGCTTGCTGGCAAGTGCAGCAAACTCTGAGCCATTCCATACGTATTGCCTTGTCGTATCTGTAGATAACCACTCGTCAATCAAGTTGCGCCCGTCGTCGCGCCTGCCGGTTCTTTGCGGATATTCAGGGTCCGTTTCACGATCCGGTAAAAACTGCGCCCTGCCGCCGCCTAAAATGACGTCTAAGCCATCGCCGTTGGGCATTTGAATCATTTGCTGGGCAATGTCTTTACAACCTAAAGCTTTTGCTTCATCTGGAATTGAAGCACTGTCTTCCCAATCTCTGTTTGGGGTGTGCGCATACATACCAGCCGGTGTCGCGTGAGTAATACGGGCAGTAGACACCACTCCTGTAGCTAAGCCAGCATCTTCGGCCATTTCAGCTAAGGTCGGCAAAGTATTCGCGAGGGCTGCAGCGCAATCATCGCGCTCTACATTCGCTGTAATACCCGTTACACCAATGCGGGTTTTTTCGCCGGTCAAAATCGCACTGATAGTTCCTGCACTGTCGGCGACTTGAGAATCGGTATTGTAGGTTTTGATTAAGGCAAGGTTTGGAAAGGTTTCAAATGCCAGACTATATTCTTCGCCCGTAGCACCCTGCTGTTGACCGGCGTAAATGCGGGCAGCTGTTACAGTACTGATCCCCATACCATCACCTAAGAATAAGATGACGTTTTTGGCGTGGACGGGAGCAGCCCATAATGTACTGAGTAAAATTATGCTGGGCAAAGTACCCATCCGACTTAATGTACTGAACCTAGATGTGCTCATCTTATGCTCCCCGAGTAACTGACCTTAATGTGACAAACTCCTCTGCTGCTGTAGGGTGAATACCCACAGTCGCGTCAAATTGAGCTTTTGTTGCGCCTGCGACCATTGCCACAGCTAAACCTTGAATAATCTCGCCAGAATCTGGTCCCACCATATGAATACCTAACACCACATCATCGCTACGGCGGACAATCATTTTCAAAAATGTGCCTTCATCGCGCCCAGAAATAGTGTGCTTCATGGGCTTAAAGCGCGACTCAAATATGTCTAAATCGCCAGCATGATCTACCAGTGCCTCAGCTTCTGTTAAGCCCACAGTACCGATATTTGGTTGGCAGAATACTGCGGTAGCAATATTGCGGTAGTCTAGGTGTTTCTTGGGGTTATCAGTGAACAGGTTATTGGCGATACACATACCCTCCTCAATAGCCACCGGTGTTAGTTGAATACGATCGGTCACATCACCAATAGCAAAGATATTTTCAACATTAGTTTGATAGTAATCATTGATAAGTACCTGACCATTTTCACCTAAGGCAACACCTGCTTGTTCAAGCCCCAAATTTGCGCTCTTAGGCTTACGCCCAGTAGCGTAAAGTACTAAATCTGTAAGTATTTGCTCACCATTAGTGAGATCCAGCTGGTAGCCAACGGTGTTATCTTCGTTGGTGACTTTTTCAATAGCAGTGACATTGGTTTCAAAGCGCAGGTCTATACCCTTCTTCTCAATTTCTTCTTTAACAAAACTGCGAATAGAGTCGTCAAAACCGCGCAAGAACATAGAACCGCGGTAAACCAAAGTGGTTTTAGCACCAAGCCCAGCAAAGATGCCAGCAAACTCAACAGCAATATAACCGCCGCCAACAATTGTAATTTCTTTAGGAAATTCAGGCAGATAGAATGCTTCGTTAGAAGTAATTATATGTTCTTTGCCAGGGATATCGGGAACTACTGGCCAGCCACCTGTGGCAATCAAAATATTCTTAGCCGTGACTGTTACATCGTCAATTTTAACTGTATTAGCATCTACTAGCTGGGCGTGACCTTCAAATAAATCCACCCCAGCACCGTCTAAAAGGTTGGCGTAAATACCATTCAGGCGTTCGATTTCTCGGGTTTTATTGTCGCGTAGAACAGGCCAGTCAAACTCCCCTGCCTGCACTTGCCAGCCATAATTTTTGGCATCACTGAAATCTTCATGGAAGTGCGAGCCGTAAACAAATAACTTCTTCGGTACACAGCCCACATTGACACAGGTGCCACCTAAAAACATCGACTCAGCAACGGCCACTTTAGCCCCATAAGAAGCGGAAATACGACTTGCTCGAACGCCCCCAGAACCGGCACCGAGAACAAAAAGGTCGTAATCAAAATTCATAGTAATTCCTGCGAATAGAAAGGGTCTTGAGGACTTCTCGAAACGGGCATCAGCCTAAGCAAGATAAGCTTAGGTTGCAATGAAACCACGTAAAGACTTTGGCGCAAATGCGTTTTAAGACAAATACATAATTATGAACTCACGCAATTAAGCAAAATTTTTGCTAGAACACTTGAACACGATGCTTCAGGCAAGTAGATTAGAGTACTGTATATTTATCCAGTTATTTGAATTTACGACCATGACCACTCATACGAAACATAAAAAAGATACTGCATCTCAGGCAACACTTATGCAGCAGCCTTTTATACAAGCGACACTGCCTTTTGCCATAACTGAAGTAACGCCCAAAATAGCACCTAACCCTTTATCTGCTAAGGCTGAGGGCAAGATTAAGGGCAAAATTAAAGACAAGATTAAGAGCGCAGATAGAGGTGTAGATAGAGGTGTAGATAAGGATAATGCCCAAAACTTCTCACACAAGCACGAGCCCGAAGACAGACAAAAACAAAAATTTAGCTCGACCAGCAACCCGTTAAAAACGTCAACCGATGTTGAACAAGCAAAAGCTGTTGTTAAAGAAGGCCCTACACAAGCCTATGCAGACCTACTCAAACACCCCCAGCTGTGGCGCGGCAAAGATCTGTCTAAAGCCTCAGCCACACATGCGGTCGCCAGTGGCTACAATGCATTAGACGACTGCCTTGCAGGCGGCGGTTGGCCCCATGCAGGCTTGGTGGATTTTATTTTGCCTCACGCTGGCATTGGCGAACTACGACTGCTGCTGCCCGCCTTAACCACTCTAGCTGAGAGCCGCTGGTTGGCATGGATCAACCCACCCTTTACGCCCTACGCCCCAGCTTTAGAAGCCGCCGGCATAGACAGTAATAAGATCTTACTCATCTATACCAAGACCCATGAAGAAATGCTCTGGGCAATGGAGCGCACCTGCAAATCAGGCAGTTGTGGCGCAGTCTTAGTCTGGCCAGATGAGCGTAAACTGTCATTAAAAGAAACTCGCCGCGTGCAATTGGCGGCTAAACAAGGCGCCACCTTAAGTGTTTTATTTCGCCCAATGGAAGCCAGTAGCAAAGCAAGTTTAGCTGAACTACGACTGGTGCTCAGCCCAGACAAAAGTCCACTACATTTATCTGTAAATATTATAAAACGCCGCGGCGGCTGGCCTGTCAAAGACTTGGTTCTGCCAGTAGCAGCTGTCACACAAAGCCAATACACCAGCGCCCATACCGTTAGGCAAAAGCTGTCGCTATGGCGGGACAAGTGGCAAGAACAGGCAGTGCTACAAGAACAAAATAACCCTGCTAAACATAACCTTACTAAAGTTAGTCCTGACAATGACTCAGCAGACTATTCGGCAGACTATATAGATAGCTATGTGGACAGTTATCTAGATAGTTTTGCGGAAAGTAATAGCAAAAACACCCCCGCACCCTCATTGCATTAAAGTCCCAAACAAGCACTTAGTAGAATGTCACTAATCCAAAACACCCCCCCTGCGCCGTTATTGTGGCTTGCCCTGTATTTTCCGCAGCTTCCCCTAGATGTATTTGCCCCTGAGATGTCGGCTCAAACTGCAATATCAGCAGCACAGACATCTACCCCAGAACCGGCAACCGTTATTTTGGAAGAAAATCGAGTCAGCCTGGCCAATACTCAGGCCCAAGCTGCAGGCATTGTATTGGGTTGCTCCTTAGCAACAGCTCACAGTATTAGCCCTGACATTACCTACTTTACGCGCGACAAAGACCGAGAGTTCAGCCGGTTAGGTGCTCTTGGGCAATGCTTATATCGTTTTAGCAGCATGGTCAGCCTTGAAGCCCCTGACTGCATTTTGATAGAAATTCAAGGCAGCTTAAGGCTGTGGCAAGGCCAAGAACACCTAATTGCCCAAGCAACCCAGCTCTGTGAACAAATGGGTCATGAGTGTATTGCGCGGTTGGCGCACACGCCCCAAGCAGCAATCGCGCTGGCTCGCGCAAACGCCACACAGCTACATACAGCACCGTTACATCGCTTAGGTTTAAGCCACCATGACATTAAAGAGCGGGTCATAGAGCACCTGTCCAATATGGGCATTTATACCCTTGGACAACTTATAGAACTACCTAAAGCCAGCTTAGGTAAGCGTTTTGGGCAAAACTTGGTACGTTACCTAAGGCGGCTTGAAGGTAACTTAGTTGAACCTAGACATGGCATTCAACCCGGCAACAACTTTGCCGAACAATTGCACCTACTAAAACCCATTATGAATAAAACGGTCTTACTGCAAGGCCCTATGCCCTATTTGGCACAATTACTACAACATTGGTTAATTGCTCGGCAGCTAGCTTGTGTCAGCCTGGAATGGCAGTTCGCGCCATTTCGCGGCAACGGAGTCAATGTTGAAGTAGGTTTCGCTGGTGGTAAACAGCGCCACAGCGACTTTATGCGCTTAAGCCATCTACAATTAGAGAACATTAAGTTGCCAGACGAAGTGCTGTCCATTGGACTCAAAGCTAAGGTCACCGCCCCACTTCAAGCCCTTAACAGCGATCTATTTGGCAGCACAGAAAGTGCCACGGGACTGGTCACAGAACTGGTAGATGAACTTACAGCGCGTTTAGGGCCAAATACCTGTCGCGGTATACAGTCGGTACATCAATACACGCCGGAAAAGGCTTGGCAGCAACACAGTAGCCAGCCACAGGTGCAGCACATAGAGCCTAGGCGAAGACAAAATAATGCAAAAACCGGCGCAAAAAGTGTCGCTAACAACAGCCCTAGTAAGGGCGCACAACACCTAACCGCTAACCCGCAGCTTATGGGTAAGCGCCCGCTATGGCTGTTTTCCCCACCTCGGCAAATTACCTTTGCAGAATTAGAGTTACTTCAAGGGCCAGAGCGGATTCAAAGCAATTTTCACCTAGAACCCAAGCAGTGCATAATTTTTCGCGACTATTACATTGCCAAGCATAAACATGGCGCCCTTTGCTGGGCCTTTACCGAATCACCGAATAACTCGCCTACAGCAAATAACAACGCCAAGGCTGCTGCAAATAACTGGTACTTACACGGCTATTTTGCATGAAAGACTTAAATGCCACCTTAGGCCTAACCACACCCGCTACCCAACAAGCGCCCACTGCATTTGCTGAACTACATTGCATCAGCAATTACAGTTTTTTGCGTGGCGCATCTCATCCGGAAGAAATGGTTCAGCGTGCCTATGAACTGGGCTATAAGGCCATTGCTATTACTGATGAGTGTTCCTATTCAGGTTTAGTTAAAGCGCATAAAACCGCTCAAGAATGCGGCATGAAACTAATTATAGGTTCAGAGTTTACCCTCAGCCCTGGCACGTTAGATGAGCGCAATACGAGCCCAGATATTTCTAACAGCAAAGACAAACTTATCTTATTGGCACCAGACCGAGCCGCTTACGGCCAGCTTTCAACACTCATAAGCAAATTACGTCGACGCTCTGAAAAAGGCACCTACCAAGCCCACCTAGAAGATTTTCGCTGGGGCTTAAAAAACTGTTTGGCGCTGTGGGTACCAGGGGGGCAAAGTATTGAAGCACAAGGACAAACTGGCGAAGCGTTAAAAGCGTTATTTAGCCAGCTATGGATTGCCCTTGAGTTATTTAGAGACGGTCAAGATTTAGACAAAACCGCCCATGCGCTAACCCTTTCCTCGCGCTTAGGTTTGCCCATAGTCGCCGCCAACGATGTGCACACTCACTGCCCCGAGCGCCAGCCATTACAAGACATTCTCACGGCAATAAAACTCAACACCAGTGTGCATGAGTTAGGCTATCAAGGCTTTGTTAATGCCGAACGCACCCTGCGCCCGCTACAAGAGTTAGCTACCCTATACCCACCAGAAATGCTCGCTGAAAGCACAAAAATTGCAGACCTCTGCCAATTTAATATGTTGGAACTACGTTATGAGTACCCGCAAGATTTGGTACCCCCACACCTGACCCCCAAGGCCTACTTGCGCCAACTGACCTTTGCTGGCGCAGAACAACGCTGGCCACATGGCATACCCGAAGACACGCTAGCGCTTATCGAAAAAGAGTTATTGTTAGTGGCACAACTGAATTACGAACACTATTTTTTAACCGTACAAGACATTGTGCAATTTGCTCGCAGCCAAAACATTCTCTGCCAAGGTCGCGGCTCAGCGGCTAACTCAGCCGTTTGTTACTGCCTGTTTATTACTGAAGTAGATCCTGCTCGTATGCACCTACTGTTTGAACGTTTTATTTCTATGGAGCGCCAAGAGCCGCCGGATATTGATGTAGATTTTGAACACGAACGACGTGAAGAAGTCATTCAGTATATTTACAAACGTTATGGTCGCGAGCGTGCGGCTCTAGCCGCCACACTCATCACCTACCGCCCGCGTAGCGCCATACGTGATGTGGGTAAAGCCTTAGGATTAGACATTGGCGTATTGGAATTGCTGTCTAAGTCTATCGCCTGGTGGGACAACAAAGATGTATTAGATGATCGTTTCCGCTCCATTGGTCTAGACCCAGAAAGCCCACAAGCAACACAGTTCTTTCGCTTCTTTAATGAAATTTTGGGTTTCCCCAGACACCTGTCTCAACACGTAGGCGGCTTCATTATCTCCAGCGGCCCCCTTGCCCAACTGGTACCCATAGAAAATGCCAGCATGCCAGATCGCACGGTCATACAGTGGGATAAAGAAGACATAGAAACATTAGGACTATTGAAGATTGATGTCCTAGCACTGGGTATGCTGACCGCTATACGCAAGGCTTTGGATCTTTGTTATAGCAGCGGCCAAGTAGCGCAGCCATTGACCTTTCAACAAATCCCAGCCGAAGACAAAGCTACTTATCAAATGCTTCAGCGCGGCGATAGCCTTGGTGTTTTCCAAGTGGAATCCCGCGCGCAAATGGCCATGCTCCCCAGACTAAAACCACAAAACTTTTATGACTTAGTGATAGAAGTAGCCATTGTGCGGCCCGGTCCAATTCAAGGCGATATGGTTCACCCCTACTTACGTCGACGCCAAGGCTTAGAACCCGTCACCTACGCCAGCCCCGGCGTACGCAAAGTATTAGAACGTACATTAGGCATTCCTATATTTCAGGAGCAAGTCATTGAATTAGCCATGGTCGCCGCCGGCTTTAGCGCCGGAGAAGCCGACCAGCTACGCCGTGCTATGGCGGCTTGGAAAAAACGTGGCGGCCTAGAACACTTTGGCGAAAAACTAATTAGCGGCATGCGTGAAAACGGTCACAGTGAAGATTTTGCAGAGCGCATATTCAATCAAATGAAAGGCTTTGGCGAATATGGTTTTCCAGAATCCCACGCAGCCAGTTTTGCTCTACTAGTTTATATTTCTGCATGGCTGAAGTGTCATCAGCCCGCTGCGTTTTATGCAGGCCTAATGAACAGCTTGCCCATGGGCTTTTACTCGCCGTCGCAACTCATACAAGACGCCAAACGCCATCAAGTTATAGTGCGCCCAATAGACGTCACCATTAGCCAATGGGACCATACATTAGAACCTCCTGAACAATCATCTAGGACATCACCTCAACAACCAGTAGTACGCTTAGGGTTGCGCTTAGTCAAAGGCCTCAACCGAGAGGCCGGCGAGCGCATCTGTGCAGCACAAAACAGCGCCCACATAACTAACGCAAAAGATTTGGCACGGCGAGCAGGTTTAGACGATCAACAACTGAGTTTTCTTGCTCGGTCTGGCGCACTAGCCGGACTAGCAGGTCATCGACACCAAGCCCATTGGGATGTCACCGGTATAGAAGCTGCGCTACCTTTAGAGCGACCACAAAAGCAATACTCCATGGGCAATGAAAACGTCTACCTGAACACCCCCACGGTGAGCGAAGACATGCTCAATGACTATCGCTACACAGGTTTAACCTTAGGCCCACACCCCATGGCCTTATTGCGCAATCATCCAACGTTAAAAGGTTTTCGCAACGCGCAAGATCTGGAGGAATGTAGGCCTGGACAATTGATCCGTATTGCTGGGCTGGTTACAGGCAGGCAGCGACCAGGCACTGCCAGCGGTGTTGTATTTCTGACCTTAGAAGATGAAACCGGCAATACCAACATCATAATTTGGGCCACGGTTATGGCACGCTTTCGTGCAGCATTACTACAAGGCCAATTACTCAAATTCAAAGGCGTTGTAGAACGTGAAGGTAGAGTTATACATGTGGTGGCAGGTCACGTAGAAGATGCCAGTGAACTACTGCAAGATGTACAAGCCCATGAAACGCCCTTTAAGTCGCGGGATTTTCACTGATAATTGAGGTCAGTATGAAATTTACACAGCCCCCAGTTACCCTGCTCAAATATGTAAGCCTCACATTGACGTATATGTGTGTTGCTAAAGAGACCGCTTTAATGTGAAATGCGTGCTTGCTTAAGAGCGGCACTATTCATTTGGTTTGGAGGGACGGGTGAAGTTAATCGTTGCACTTGGGGCGCTTGTATTCTTAATTTCATGTTCCGCAACTAGAGTGGATCGCGTGATAAGCGATGTGTATGAGCCCCTACCATGTTCAGATAGTTTCATCTGCGGTATAGATGAGCGTATCAAAATTCTTGAACGCAGCAGGGTTGTGACTGGTGGCGTTGCGCTCAATACAACGGGCACGCGCAATCAGGACTGCACTCGCAAAGACGGCTTATACCTTTGCGTTACTCGTCAATACGTATATGAAATGCCTCTGGTGGGGGAATCTACTTCTTCGGAGTTATTTAACACCGTTCTCGATGGCTACGCTTCTAGCAGCGCGACCGTTGCACCTTCCAGCTGCGAAATTTTCACCACGAAGAAAATCGCCGATGCAAAATTTCGCCCCGTTGATCAATACTACAATTTTTCGTTGGTAAATCCTGAAAGTATCAGCGTCGTTGATCGTACAGGGTCTGCTTTAGAGGACCATACAATTGCAACTCTACGCTGTGATAGAGATTGCACCTACGACATCAAAACAGATCGGTGGAGCAATGATATTCAGCTATTGCTTAGCGAAACGCGAACAAGCGGCCGGCTAGCTACCCAGCAGAAACGTGCTAGGGAATTAGCGATCAAAAAATTTTTAGCTAACTGTGAACCGGAGGTTACATGAAAAAAGTCGGAATAATCCTTGTAAGTTTTCTACTTGTCACTTTAATAAGTTTGACTGCAAGATCCGCAGATCTACCAATTGTAGCTGTATCGCAGTTCGAATCGACAGTTGGTAATGAGGGCTATTTTAGAACCAAATCTAACCCAGACAACTATGAGGCCATGCTAGAAACGCAGTTGATCAAAGTGGGTCGATTTACGGTCTATGAGCGCAACAAACTAGATCAGGTTTTAAGCGAGCAAGGCCTGCAAAAAGACCTTTCAAATAATGGTACGCAGCTTCAGATTGAAGGTGTTGACTATCTGATTTACGGATCTGTGACCAAAAAGTCTTCTGAGAAAAAGCAAATGCGTACCGGTCAGTTTAGCTCTGTGAGTATCGTTTCCACATTTGGGGTGGATATAAAGATAGTAGATGCAACGACGGGAGAAATACGCAGAGCCGAAGCTATTGAGGCAAGCGTAGAAGCTGGTAAGGGTTTAGCGACAGGTAATTTCCAGTCATCTGAGTCATCTGCCAACGGTCTAGTTGAGGCACAAAGAGTTGTGGCAAAAAAATCTGCCGCGCTACTAGCTGAAAGCATTTTTCCAGTTCGAGTTGTAGATGTTGATGGTCAAGACATCTATTTAAATTATGGAGATTCGATACTGTCAGTAGGAGATAGACTGACGGTAGTAAGAGAAGGTCGTGAAATCGTAGACCGTGATACGGGGAAAGTTTTGGGGTCTAGAGAGAAAGTACTTGGCGCTTTAGAGGTTATTGTAGCGAATGCCAATTTTTCGATTGCAAAGAAGGTAGATGGCGCTTTCGAGGTTGGTAATGGGGATAGAGCGAAAATTTCACTAACGGCAAGTAATGCTAAGCGTCAAAAACAACGGGAGAGGAAAGGTAGAAGAATATGATAAAAATTACAAAAATAATAAAAATGTTGGCCGTATCTTCAATAATGATGATACCAACGCTTGGGTTCGGACAGGGTAAACCAGTAATTGCAGTAAGCGAAATTACCACTGCAATTGGGAATTTCAGTACGGTTAGTATTCAGCTTGCTTTAGAAAATGCACTTCAGAAAACGAATAAATTTTCGATTATGGAGCGTTCGAGATTAGATAGTTTGTTGCAGGAACGCGGCCTGTCTGCGTCCGGTATAACAGATGGCATAAGCGATTATTCAGGATTTTCGGGTGTCGATTATCTTGTGTACGGCAGTGTGTCTAATGTCGCTGTCACTAACGAGAGCGTATTTATTGCTGCGAACTGTAAAGCCTCTTTATCAATGAATATTAGAGTAGTTGATGTAGCAACTGGAGAAATTCGACTATCAGAAAGCGTTCAAGTCGAGGATACGGTCAACACTGTAATGGACGCGCAACAAAATGCTTGTGCAGGAATCAGTTTGTCCAGCATCAACATTCTGGGCGAGGACGTCTCCGACGGCATTGCGAATAAGATGACCATGAGCATATTTCCAATCAAAGTTGCTAACGTGAATGGAAATCAGGTCTATTTAAATTATGGAGAAAATACTATTTCACCCAACCAGATTCTTACCATTAAGTCAGTAGGAGGCGGGTTTGTTGATCCAGATACAGGTGAACTTCTTGGCGCTGAAGAAGTGACAACGGCTGTAATTTTGGCGACTGATGTTCGCGCGAAATTTACGATAGGTGAAGTTGTTGCTATCAATGCAAATGTAGCTGTCGGTGATATTGCCTATATCCTAAATAGTAGATCGGCTAAGAAATCTGTTAAGTCTTGTATATCTAATACATCCAAGGCCGTTAAGGCATGTGATAGCAAGCCCGGCTCAAAGAGATGTATAAAAGCTGCTGAGAAAAAAGAAGGTGCTTGTTCTGCCATTTTAGACTTATAACCAACCACTTAAGGTATGCATAAAACCATCATCCCCTGTTTCAGTATCATAGAAAATGGTACTGAAGCATGGGGATCATCAAAATGATGCATATTTAGTAATTAGGGTCAGCGTAAAATTAAATTTGATGCTTGGCTTTTTGCTCCTTGTTTGCGATGAATCTGTGGTTGCCCGGCAAGCTCTCTAAATTACCTTCGAAATATCTCAGAGCGCAAAACAAATCCAGCCGTCTGTCTCGTTTAACCGCCCATATTAAGTGAAAGGTGTCTAAACCGCTGCCGATGACCCTAAAGGTTGCGAGCCAGCACTTCGTTAAGCTAAATGTAGCTTTACACTGAACTCAGTTATTCCGAAGAAGATGGCAGTGAACTGCTGCAAGATGTACAAGCCCATGAAACGCGCTTTAATTCGCGGAATTTCGCTAACACCATTTGGATTTCCGAAACTCTCTAAACATTCTTCAAGGGCAAAAACCCCGAGGATATTTGCACTTCGATTTGCTATCTTTCGCGCCAGGTCGAGCAAGACCGTTCAGCGGTAAACTTTTACCAACGTTAATTACATTCAAACTCTTGTCAGAATAACGAGAGATACGGGTTTTACATTATGCAGCTCACACCCTTCCATCTAGCCATTCCGGTCACAGACTTAAACGCCGCAGAGAACTTTTATGCCAATGTACTGGGCTGCGGCATGGGTAGGCGCAGTGATGAATGGATAGATTTCAATTTATTTGGCCATCAGCTGGTGTGCCATCAAGTAGCATTAAGCGCAGCAAACAAAATAGCTCCTGCGAATGAAGTAGATGGCCATGACGTACCTATTCCACACTTTGGCGTTGTGCTTGAATTGGATACCTGGAAAGCTCTACGCGACCGTCTGATTGCGCATGATATAAAGTTCATTATAGAACCGCATATAAGATTCGCTGGTGAGATAGGCGAGCAAGCTACCATGTTCTTCCACGACCCAAGTGGCAACGCACTAGAATTCAAAGCCTTTGCAGATATCGAAACAGAACTATTTAAAGCCTGACTTACAAAGGTTGCGTTAGCTTTCTTTAACTCGATCAGCAGCAAAGCACGTTGAGAAACGCCAACAGCATCTGTTAGTTAAGGTGTCGGCGCAAAAACTCCGCCAGCTCTTTATATGTGGACTCATGCTCTGGAGAGTCTGCGACAAACGCATATTCAGCATGCGAAAGACCTTCATAAACATTGAGGTCTGCCTCTACCCCAGCGTCGCGTAACTTTCTGTGTACCCGCGCCGCATCACTCAAAAACATATCTCTAGTTCCGGTAACCAAATATGTTGCCGGAAAACCACTAAGGTCGCCATAAACCGGCGACAGCAACGGATCTAGCAAATTCGCACCATCGGCATAAAGCAATGCAGCGGCTTCCAAAATACCATTATAGGTAACTAAAACTCGATCAATGCCCTCCATGGTATAGAGCGTGTCACCGGTTTTAGTCAAGTCCGCCCAAGGCGTACCCAAATACAAAGCGGCAGGAATTGGCAAACCCAGAGCCTTAAAATGATGCACAGCACCCATGCTTAAACCACCTCCAGCAGAAGTACCACCAATACCCATATTCTTGGGGTCGTGAGTTTTTAATAGTTCTCTATAAACCATTTCCACATCGGTTATAGCGGCAGGATGCGGGAAATCTGGCGGCATTCGATAGTCAATGGAAATTGTTGGGATACCCGAACGGGCAGAAATTAGTGCGCCCTCAGAAACCCCTGCATCACCGCCACCAAATACGTACGCCCCGCCGTGTACATAAATAAACAGGCCCTCACTGAGTATTTGATCATTAGGCACCACTCTGTGCACTGGCACACCGGCAATTACATCTGGCGTAATGCTGACATTTAAATTGGCTGCTAAGTCATCAAGGACAATTTCTTGACTCTCAGCGCGTTGGGCAACCGCACCCCGCCATTGATCTAGGCTTTGGGGCACGAGTAGCTTACGCGTCGCAACATCAGGTTTTCCGGCATCAACAATAGCCGACTGCAAAGCACTACTGGCAGCCGCTGGCGCAGGCAAATCTTCAGACTTATATAATTGTCCTGCCAGCAGCACTCCAACGCCAACGCCCGCTAACAAAAGCAAAGTACCGATCACAAACGTACGAATCCTCATTACCCATCTCCTCAACTAGCCTCAGGCAACATTAAAGCATAAGGCTTAATCTCACCCCAAACCTCGGTTATACGTTACTCGCGACTTACTTACGATTCGTCGCGACCTATCCAAACTTGTTTAGAAACAGCACAACACTCGCCCTGCTGATTAAACATAGCCGTACCTGCGAAGTGCTTTTTGCCCTCAATGGACATACACCAGCCGATAATCACAATTTGATCAGAAGCTGTCACAGGCTGAAAGATTTGCGCTGTCATACGTCCAAGCAAGCCTGTACGAATGCCATCGTTCATAAATGCAAATTGACCGGGGCAGTCCAGTGCCGCCCAGATTACCGCTGAAGGTAAAAATCCATCCTCATCGGCGAACCCAGCGTCCGCTTGCCAAGCAGCAGCAACGCCGTCAAAACCCTCAACCGGCGCGGCGAATACCCGCAGCCCTTCTTTAGCATCCACATCAGCGCCACAACAAAAACAAATAGGGTGAAAACCCAGCCCACCTGGGACAAGGGAGTTAAGGCCGGGCTGTAAAGCCAGTGAATCCTTGACCGCAGCAGCAGCCGCCGCAAAACTAGGCGGCTTGGGTACATCCACGGAAAGCTCAACGCGCTCAGCTTGAGCAATCAAAAGGTCACCCTGCTTCACTTCCAAATGTTCAGCATCAACGCCGATAACCTGCATCTCTTTATCTAAGGGCGTCGGCGCGCGTAAGGTTACTTGCACCGCTTTACCAGCCCCGCCCTTCGGCGCTGCCAGATGATCCGCAAACGCGCCACTTATGTAACCACCGTTACCCGAATTAGGAGGGCCACGGAACTTCGCCTCAATAACAATAGAAGACTGCATAAACTACTCATTCTGGAAAAGCCGCGAAGTCTATTGAAAAACTGAGAAAAGTGATAGCGGCTACGACTAACAATAGCAATCTAAGGTCCATACCTTGCTTATGTTTCCATAGGCTTCTACGTTATTGATCTACTTTGTTATTCCTCCCATCAACAGCTAGAAACATATAGACCATATCTAAAAATAGGGGTGTATGACCTCGTCTATAAAGAGGCGGCAACCTATAGCTCCTTCTTCTTTCTACTGAGCAAGATTTGTTTGTAGTTAGGGCTTGGGCTGTCACTAATTAGCATGATTATAAAAATTAAAACCAGTTAACCCAGTACTATTAACCGTGAAATTTTTTTATTGTTTCAATCATTATTAAACTTAGAATATTTGTTGTATTTATAGCTGGATCACATCTATATCTGACAGAATTGTTTAAACCCAAGCCCCCACATGTATTTTTGAAGAATATTGACTTTTCTAGAGGAGAATACGCATTAGTCGTGCAACGCAACCACCAAACACCCCCGGCTATTGGTTGACGATGCAGCAGAGCTCCAAGCGAACAAAGACAGTATTCAAACTAAAAAAATACATTCCTCAGCTTTCTACCTGACGAAGGTGGGCATGGTCAATTATGAACCCAGGTCTTGCATAACACCGCTATATGGAGACGAATATACCCTGCGTCACTTTGAGTTAAACAAAAGTTAGGTGCAGGTAACCAACAATACATTGCAGGGAAGAAAGGTAAGCAGTTAAACAGTTTTAGGATTGCCTAAGAAGCGGGGTCCGGTACTAACGGACAGTGGTAAACGAGACGGTAATACCATTAACCAACTATCGTCTCGGCTGACAGGTAAGTAGCTCTAAAAGCCCGCCTGCTTATAGCCAAACTGCCCCCACCCCCCCCTATGACCAGCCCACGGTCAATGTCACAATGCGCCACGTATTTTTCTATGAGATGTAGTTTTGAATAACCCAAATGAGCCTGAGATCACCGAGCGTCAGCGCGGCTATACCCTGTTTGTACTAGTACTGGTTTTCACTTCCAGCCACGTCGACCGCCAAATCATGGGCATATTGGGGCAACCCATCAAAGAATCCTTAATGATCAGTGATACGCAGTTGGGCCTGTTAACCGGCATTATGTTCGCGTTTTTCTATGCAACACTGGGCATGCCTATGGCTATGTGGGCTGATCGTCACAATAGGCGCAACCTAATTACCTTCTCGGTGTTCACTTGGAGTTTTATGACCGCCCTTTGCGGCGCCGCGCAGAACTTTATGCAGTTGTTGCTATTGCGCATTGGCGTTGGTGTTGGAGAAGCGGGTTCTAACCCGCCCTCTCATTCAATGATCGCAGATTTGTATCCACCAGAGCGTCGCGCCACCGCTATGGCGATATTTGGTACCGGCATTAACTGGGGTATTTTGATCGGGTTCTTAGTCGGCGGTTGGATCAATGAGTGGTATGGCTGGCGTACTGCCTTTGTCGTTGTCGGGCTACCTGGAATTCTTATAGCTGCGCTGGTGCGCTATACCGTTAAAGAGCCACCTCGTGGCTATTCAGAAAAACTTGAGGCTATTCAGGCGCCGCCGCCCTTTTGGGATGTGGTGAAATTCCTTTGGAACAACAATGTACTGCGCAACATCATTATTGCCGGCACATTGGTTGCTTTCACTGGCTATGCATCAGTCATCTGGGTGCCCATTTACCTTGTGCGTATCCACGATATGGGAACCGGTGCCGTGGGAAGCTACTTAGCTCTCCTTATCGGCGTAGGCGGCGCTATTGGCATATATATGGGCGGTCGTATAGCTGACGGGCTTGCACGCATCTGGGGGCAGCAGTGGCTACCTTGGGTCATCGCTATAGCAAGCGCCTTCACAATTCCAACCCTCTACTTAGCCTTTGTCGCCGAAACCGCTTCAGCGGCCATTTGGGCCTACGCAATTCCAGCAGCACTAGGTACGGTATACGTGGCCCCAGGATTTGCGCTTATTCAAAACGAAACGCCATTGCACATGCGCTCTGTTGCCGCTGCAATTAACCTATTTGTAGTGAACATTGTTGGCCTGGGTTTAGGCCCATTCACTGTGGGTTTTCTTAGCGATCAATTCACCCCAGCATACGGCGAAGACAGTTTGCGCTACGCGCTTATGGCAACCTTACTAGTGATTGTCTGGAGCATAGGCCACTACTACCGGGCTGGAGTATTGCTGCGTCGCAGAGCGACTAATCCGGTCGCTGCTACCTAACTTTGGTCTTTTAGTAAGGCGCCATAATTATGTTTGGCACTCGCAACGAACGAGTGCCCTCGGGAGAATTTTCAATCAGTACTGGTTGGCACATTTTCCTGCATCGGCCACTACTCAACACTAGGCGTAAGCCGTGGATGCGGCCTACAGAAAAAGTCAGCATATTTCTCAATACTCACTGCAGCCCCGCCCTGGGAAACCTTAAGGTCACCAAAACGGTTAACTGGTGCTTTTAAATAAGCAATCTAGGAATAAATATATATTTCGTATGTAAACGTCCTCTTGCACTCAACTGCCAAAAACTAGCATCCGTTCAATCATAAAAGTAACGCGCGCCAGCCATAACCAAGTTCATACCGACTGTCGGACAAGCTCTTCTTATGAGCCGTTCCAGGCGGCAAATTAGCGCCTTTGAAATAAGTACTCGTGTACGTATCTATCCGTTTCGCGTAATGAATTATTGTTAAGGGTGTTACTAATGTTTGCTAAGAAAATCATATTTCTTATTTGTCTTGGGTTGTCGCCTTTTGTGGCTGCTGGATTTATTGAATATGCAGAACATAATCATCAAGATGATGACAGCTACACCTTAGGACACGGTGGCAACTTAGACAGTGACGGCGGCCATGAGTGTGGTGAAAAATCTAAAAAGAAAGGCGTCTGCGTAGGCTATCACTACCATAGGCGCGGCAGATAGTAGTCTCTCACTACACTCCCTACAAAAACTCTCTACTTCCTTTCGCACCTACCCAGTAGTTGCGAAAATAGCTCGTATGCTCGGTAATATGAGCTTTTATAGTTACCTTAAACTAGCTCTCATTGCCGCCTAGCAATATGGTTGGTAGGTGCCCTTCGTGCATTCGGCTTAATACCAAAAGGTATATGCACAAAAATGGCGCTCCGCCAAAGAAAGCTAACACTGCTAGAGTTAAGCCTTTTGCCGTGAACTGATTTCGCCAGGCTACCCAAAGTGCCGACAACGCTAACATGGCCATAAAGTCTGCGTTGAACTGCCCTCGCCAGTTAACTGCAAAAATATCGCCAAAAAATATAGGAAACAATCCCCACCCGTACTGCAAAATCACTACGGATGTGTAGACGACTAACGCAAGCAAAATTGTTGCGATAAAACCTCGAAAAAGTATCACAAAAAAACCTCCACCCCATGAATGTTCAAAGACTGTCTTAGCTCTGAATCTGGGTCAACTCCTAAATATCCTTTAGCCGCAGGCGCATACTGCAAGATTAGAAATAACCAATAACGCGGGCCACGAGTTACCAACCGAAATGCACCCACCATGAAGCAATTTTTACATCGATAGGAAACTTTCCACATACTTTAAAGATGGTTTTTGATAATTTAGACAGAGCCTGCTTGCTGCTACTTGTGGGTAACGCTCCATTGGTTGAGGAACAGGAAAAAGAACGTCCAGTAGCAACGCCCAACCAGGTGCAGATCCAGAAAAACTAGTAGGAAAATAATGTTAACTCACAGCAATATTACTCCAGGGCTGGGCGCTGAGCTGGCGTCCGAGATACAACTCAACGACTTGACCGATACCGAGGTCAACGATCTCAAGCAACTCGGGGCTGAGCGCGGCATTATCGTGGCACGAGCGCAAGTTATGACCTTAGATCAGCAGGCGGCTTTTGCGCACCGCCTCGGTGAACCACTCACAAAACCGACAAACCCTGCCGAAATACCGCCCGAACTGATCCAGATAAAGGCCGGTCAGAACACCAAACGTGCAGCTGGTGAGGGTTGGCACTCTGATGTCTCAAGCGAGAGTGAGCCGCCTGGACTCTCTATGCTGCGAATGGAAGTGGTCCCCAGCGCCGGTGGCGACACACTCTTTGCCAATATGTACGCTGCCTATGAATCGTTATCACCGGCAATGCAGTCATTTGTTGAGTCTTTAACCGCAAAACACGAACCTCGTGGGCATTATCTCTATATTAGCGGCGCAAAAAAGCTTGAAGAATTACCCTCCGCCGTCCATCCGGTTGTTCGAATTCACCCGGACACTGGCCGCAAAGCACTGTACGTAAACGTCGGCTTCGTAAGCCATATTAAAGAGCTTAACAGTCGTGAAAGTCATAGCTTGCTGCAAATGCTCTACGACCATGTCGCATACTCGGCAAATATTCAGTGCAGGATAAGCTGGCAACCAGGTACTGTAGTTTTTTGGGACAACCGCTGCGTCCAGCACTTCGCAGCATTCGATTATTTCCCTGAACAACGCCTTGGTTATCGCGCCACCATACGTGGCGAAAAACCCATCGCCTGCAACAAATTTGCCTAAGAGTTTTGACTAAGAGTTCGGCGCATAAACTTCAACTTATTCTTTAGTCTACCGGTTCTAGCACTAGATCCGTTCTAGCACTAAACCAACACTAGACCTGCTCAAGCATAACTAGTTAAACCAACTGTACCCCCACCCTCTAAGGTGGTCCAAGCGTGAACTCTGAAAAAGTATAAAAGCCGCTCTTTTAGAGGCGCTGGATGACGCCGTAAATTCCTTGTAAAAGCGCACTGGAACGCGATAGCTTAGACGGTCAAGCAACCGGAGAGTTGCACACTATTTATTTGATGGAGAGCCTCACCATGAGCAATCTATTTGCACCGTTGACGGCAGCGGAGATCGAAGCAGCAGTCAATATTTTTCGCGATCAACACGGTGATGAGCACGCGGTTTTTTGTTCATCCGGTTTGAGCGAGCCCGCAAAGGCAGATGTCAAGTCTGGTGGCACCATCGACCGGGTAGTTAAGTTTCTGGGGACTGACAGCGCCGCAGATGGCGGTTTCGAGGCGTACATTAACGTAAGCCAGAAAAAAGTTGACCGGATACTACGCCTGCCAAATGAAGCCCAAGCCCCCTATGGCTATCTCGACCTTGGCACCGCTATCCAGCTCACCAAAACCAACGAACAATGGCTTGCCGCAGTCAAGGCGCGCGGCATTGCCTGCGATAGCGAAGAAGATCTAAAGCGTATTCAAATCGACCCTTGGCCTGGAGGCGGCTATCCCGCAGCAGAAATTCCTGAAGGGCATAGATCTGTGCGCTGTATCGCATTTGTCAGCGAAGATGTTACAGACAACGCCTATGCCCGACCTATTCACGGCTTGATAGCCCATGTGGACCTCACCGAACAAAAGGTCGTGGCGATCCAGGACAGCGGCGTAATCCCTATGCCACCTAACTCTGGGCGGTTTGATGCAGCGCATCAAGAGTCCACGCGCAGCGACCTAAAACCACTTGATATTGTACAACCCGACGGCCCAAGCTTTGAAGTAAATGGCTATCAGGTGAAATGGCAAGGCTACGAATTTTCCGTTTCCATGCACCCTGTGCACGGGCTTGTACTTCATCAGCTGGCACTGAAGGGTCGCCCCCTACTCTATCGCGCTGGATTGTCAGAAATGATCGTACCCTATGGCGACAGCGACAATATGCACTCTTGGAAACATGTGCTTGATGCCTCGGAATACAATATGGGCATGTTGGTAAACTCATTGAAGCTCGGCTGTGACTGCTTGGGCGAAATCTTCTATTTCGATATTCATCAGGTGACTTGGGAGGGTAAAGTTAAATCCGTCGAAAACGCCATCTGTATGCACGAGGAAGATTACGGAATTCAGTGGAAACACTACGACAGCGAGTCCCAAACCAGCGAAGTCCGGCGCTCTAGACGACTGGTGATCAGTTCCATCTTCACCATTGGCAACTACGACTATGGTTTCTATTGGTATCTCTATTTGGACGGCACCGTGCAAATGGAAATTAAACTTACCGGCATTGTTGGTGTCAGCGCAGTTACAAAGGCAACCCATAATCCGGCGCAATCACCACTAATTGCTGAGGGTCTGGCGTCCCCGGTACACCAACACGTATTCTGCTTTAGACTCGACTGGGATTTAGACGGTGGACCAAATGCGCTGTTCGAAAGTCAGATCGAAGTGCTGCCAGTCAGCGCCAACAACCCTGAAGGCACCCAGTTTCAGTCGGTGTCCCGGCATCTAACAGATGAACATTCCGCCATGCGCAATATCGCGCCAGAGCACAGCCGGCATTGGAAAGTTGTTAACCCTGAATCACTAAACGGTCTTGGCAAACCCGTTTCTTACAAGTTGTTGCCAGCGGCTTCACCGTCCTTATTGGCATCTAAAAACTCAGCTGTGGGTAAACGCGGCGCTTTTGGCAAGCACCATTTGTGGGCAACACCCTACGCCGAAAACGAGTTTAGCGCAGCGGGTGAGCATACCGTCATGCATGGCGGCGGCGGACTGCCAGAATACACCAAGCATAACCGAGACATTTCCCAGGGGGACTTAGTCATGTGGCATACCGTAGCTCTAACCCATGTGCCACGACCCGAGGATTGGCCAGTTATGCCCGTAGAGTACACGGGCTTTCAGCTGATTCCTGTAGGATTTTTTGATCGCAATCCAACATTGGATTTACCATCGAAGTGTCATTCCTGAGTCGTCGAAGCATAAAACGAGATACAAGTGCTGCGAAAGAACACGCAGCATTCGGTGAGACTCAATGGGCGCGATGACTAGGTTACAAAAGACGTTGTGGCAACAGAACTGGACTAACATAGCGTGGAGCACTGAACGCCCTAAGCCAACAAAAAGCCACATTGAATACTTTGAACTAAATCCCAGTCAGCCTTGGGAAATAGCTAAAAGGTATTTTGCCGTCGGATAAGACTAGTTAGTTAAAGTACAACTGATATAACAGCAGAGAGGTCAGCATGTTTGACACCACAATACCTAACTTATCTAGCAGCGACTCCCTACAAGCAAAATCCGCAGCTCTAGAAGAGGCAGGTTGCATGGTTATCCGAGATGTAGCGAGCAAAGCTCACCGAGATAACATTGTCGCAGAGCTGCAAACACACATGGACAACACCTCGATTAGAGTGGAGGACGATCCTGACGAGTTTTATCCAGGCCATACGCAGAGAGTCAGCGGCCTTGTTTCTCGTTCCGAGACAGTAAGAGAGCTAATGATGCACAAAGAAGCGATATCAATGTGTGATCACTTTTTACTACCCAATAGTGAATTCGGCTATCAGCTCCACGTAAGCGCCGCTCTTAACATTGGCCCCGGCGCACGAGCACAGGTGCTTCACCGAGAAGAGGACTCTTTTACCTACTTCGCCAAACCGCGACCAAACATTATTCTCGCCACCATGTGGGCAATCTCTGACTTTCGCGCAGACAACGGCGCAACACTCGTTGTGCCAGGCAGCCACAAATGGCCGGATGATCGAATTGCTGAACCGGACGAAATCACGAGTGCAGAAATGCCAGCAGGCTCAATGTTTTTCTGGCTCGGCGGCACGCTACACGGTGGAGGCGCCAATACTTCATTAGATTGGCGTTATGGTGTGATTCTTACCTACTCGCTGGGCTGGGTTCGACAGGAGGAAAACCAGTACCTAAATGTACCAAAACATGTCTTAGAGACACTCACCCCCGAACAAAGAAGCATCGCCGGGTTCGATATGTATCGCGCGCTAGGTTTTTATGACCCGCGCATAAAGTAAGGTAGGCAGCACCTTCTCTTTTGCTGCCATGCCTAGATAACCTATCCCAAAGATAATGAAAGGAGATACGTATGAACCCTAGCGAAGCAGAGCGCGACTTGTTGTTTAAGCAGTTTGGGCGTGCTTTTTTTAAACAAGATCTCGATGCCCTATACGCGGTCGTAACTAAAAATTTCACCTACTCGATTCTTGTTGACGACGTGACTCGCATCATGAGCACCAGAGATGAAGTAGCTGCTTTTTTCAAAGAGCGCAACGGAACCCAGAAAGATGTTAGGTTTAAGGATGTTGTATTTCACCATGCCGAGGAAGCAATGTTTATGACCTACCGTGTAACAGGGATTGATTTAACCACCAACACCCGATTTGAACGAGTCGGCGTCGAGCGATATACGTTCTAAAACGCGCTAATCTCAGAAAAAGATGTCTATAGTCGTCCGAATACATATTCCAACCGTTAAAACATCTGTGTGCGACCCTGTTTTTGCTTAAACAGAGAATGATCTGCCGATCACCACTCAGCCAAAGAGCCTCTAATCTACTGACTCCTCGACAGTAGCTACATAAATTAGATCTACAAATATCCGCTTTTCGTTAAACTTACGTTTAGCGGCTTTATTCGGGATTGTGTTCTCTTTTAGCCAGTCTAATGCTGTTAGAAAGAACGGGGCTATCATGCGATAAAGACCAATACGGAGAACTTCGTCAGAATTGAGGACGCCCTTCTACCTTTCAGTTTTACAAACTTTCCCAACCCTAACATCAAACAACGTGATGCGCTGGCGTAAGAAATATTGCACTTTATAAGTGCTTGCCTCGAGTGGCTCTCGGGTTAACATAAGAGCTTCTAGTTCTATCCTTCACGGGAGAACATATAAACAACGAAACGCTGTAGGACTCCGATGATGCGAATACTAAAACATAGCTTAATCTTGCTTTACCTCCCTTTCGCGCTTTTGATAACGCCCACCAGCCAAGCTACAATCGAATCAGATATTTTCACCCAACGCATTAAGAACGACCGCTGGGATATTGCTGCTTACATTTCGTTGATACAAAACGAATCGAACAGCTCTCGATATGACATTGCAGTTACCTATCAGAAAAAAGCGTTGCGTTACGCAAAGCGAAATAGAGATATCGTGACATTGCGCACCTTGGGTATCGAGGCGAACGCTGCACTTAGGAAATTGGACAAGGCCGAAGCGGAATATAAACGCGCTATGAGAGTAAAAGGCGCCAAAGATGATGTAGAACTCCACATCGCTATGTCCCACGCCTACCTCAAATTCAAAAATATAGACCAAGCAAAGATTGCAGTGACTGCGGCTCTCATTGCCAACTCTCAGAGCAGCAAGGCGCTGACTCTATTATCACGATTACTTACAATCGAAGAGGCTATTTTAAAAACTCGAAACAACGTTGCCTTCGAAGCATCAGTCTCACGAGAACTAGTCGCTGGGCTATTGATAAACGAATTGCAGATAGACCAGTTCATTGATCCTTCCCCGATGAATAACCAAGGTGTCAGCTCAGACCAAGGCTTAAGGGACTACGCAGACTCAACTTTTAAGAGAGAAATACACTTAATTCATACCCTTGGCATTAGAAGTTTTAGAATTCAAAACGGCGCTTTCAGACCCGAGGAAAATTTTAGCCGCCAAGATTTAGCGCTACTCGCTGAGGATATACTGGATCTCACTACCGGCATTAATAAAACTTTGTACATAGGTGTTCCAAGCCCCTACTCGGACCTTTCAGCTGACCATACTGCCTTCAACGCTTTCCTGAACGCCATAACAAGAGGCGTCATCCAAGGAGAAATCAACGGCAAAATAACACCCAAAGCGAACGTTTCTGGCGCTGAAACATTACTGGCTTTGCTACGTTTAAAACAATTAGTGAAAACTAACGATCTAAACACAATTTAAAACAGGACAAGTTTAATATGGGAATGTCTATACGAGTATTTTTCGCAGCAATCATAATTATGAATCCTTTACTGTCCTTGGGAGATATTCAATCTCTTAAAGTTACGGGCATGGGGGTTGGTTCTACCGCGACTAAAAGTGATGTCCAGGCAAAATTAATGTCCCTACGCGCTGCAAGAATCGATGCTCAACGGAAATTGTTAGCGGAAATAGAGGGTGTTCAAATCACAGGTCTATCTACCGTTAAGGATGCGATGGTGGAGAATGATCTTGTTGCGACAAGAATCAAAGGCATGCTCAGAGGAGCGTTTGAAGTTTCATCGAATGCCGTTAAAGACGGTAACTATTGGGAAGCCAGAGTCGAAATGGCGATTTGTCTAACCTCTGATAGTGCTCAATGTCGGAACCAAATCAACCTAGCGAACGTAGCAAAGCCGTTTTTAACCGTTACCCCTAAAGCAGACTTATATTCAGCTCAAGACATCGATACCGCGACAGATAAAGTTGACAACAACGATAATGAAAAATTGCCAAACACAGGTGTCGTTATAGATACTAGAAAAACTACTATGGCTCCACAGTTGGATATCAGGATAAAAACCAGCAAGGGTAAAGAGCTATATGGACCGGGATATGTTGCAGGTGGAAAAGACTGGCTTCACTGGGCAGCTTCGGTCGAGCAGGCGATTGACTCAACAAAAGTCATAGGTAGCAATCCTTTAATCATTACGGAGCTTGAAGTTAGTGGCGCTAATGAAATTATACTCGATAATGTTGTGGCTGCGAGACTCTTCACCGAAAATCTCAATGCTGGGGATTTTTTGGCAGAAGGCAAAGTGATTTTTGTCATTTCTGATGACGACTTATGATTTCTCTCTCAATCAGATTAATCCCGCTGTTAATTGCAACTCAAAGCTTTGGTGCGACTGAGTTAGATCCGTTCGATGCATTTGACGCTCAATTGCAAAGCAGCTTTCAAGCGATTGATTCAGATCTATCTAGCGAATACGAAATGATTAATGCGGCTATCAATAGCGGGTTTCAACAACTTAGCAAAGAAGTTGAGAGCGTCTGGGGACAAGGTGAAATCAGGTTGCCGGAAAAACATATATGGGTTGACTACTCTGACGACAAATCGACCCGAAGAATTTTTGATTTTGCCTCTGAGTCTCTTATCGTTGAACACTTAATTGACCCTAACGCATCATTCGAATCAACCTCAGCAACGATTAAAGAAGCCGTATACGAGGCCAAAACCGACACCACAACAGACCTTGCGGTAAAAGACGACGCTCTAAAGTATGCAATGAATTCGCTCGCTAAGAGTGGCATTGACCTAACAGAATCAAGTGTACGAGGCGATCTCGCTCGAGAACCGATACTTGGTGATAATTTATTGATCTCAAAAAAAACCGTTGATGCAATCGATGCAATCGTAAAAGAACAAACGGACGGGGCAACGCAGATAAAACGTACTGACGACTCAAAAATGAAATCTGCAGTTAGTCCAACAAAAAGTGGCGTTCAACGAGACACTACAGAGAGTAGTCGGTCGACTCAACTAAGCAGCAAACTAACCAAAGGGGGCAAACGAAAAATCTCCGTTACCATACCACTCGAACCAGATTTCATGATCAATAGATCAAAGGAATTTAGAACAGCTGTTCTCGAACAAGCCGATCGCCACAATCTACAACCAAGTTTAATCTTTGCGATTATGGAGACTGAAAGCCACTTCAACCCGAGGGCAAAATCGCCAATACCCGCGTTTGGACTTATGCAACTAGTGCCCTCATCAGGCGGCGTCGATTCTTACAATTATCTGTACGGAGCGAAAAAAATTTTGCCTCCCGAGTATTTTTTTCACGCCCACCAAAACATTGAGTTGGGGGCGGCATACATCAAATTGCTCGACCACAGCTACTTAAAACCGATCAAGAATCCAACTAGTCGAATTTACTGTACGGTTGCGGCCTACAATGCTGGTGCAGGCGGCGTCGCGAGAGCTTTTGTTGGCAACAAAAACGTCGCTAGTGCCTCCGCAATCATCAACGCAATGACACCGGCAGAGGTTTATAAGCACTTACTCGAACATCTTCCCGCCGCAGAGACGAGAAATTATCTCAAAAAGGTTTTCAAAGCTCAGGCTCGCTATCGCTTTGTGGACCTACAAAGGTAACCTCCAAAAAATCACCTTTGTTAAGCCTACGGCGTCACCGAGACCTAATTAATTTAAATATGGAAGTCAATTCAAAAACCTAAGGCTCAGTAAGAACCGTGACCGTAGTTTCGGCAAATTCATTTAATCTGGATTCACCTGGATTCTTTATTTTCTGAGGCTCTTCTGTGAAACGAGCACGAGACCGTGTGGCGACGCTCGAAGGTGCTGTATTTACCTTGAAAATCGCACCAAGCTGCTGCGTATCTATGTTCCCTAAACGAGAGGTGCTAGCGTACACGGTTACACTCTCGCGTCCAAAAGGCTCTTTAACACGAAGTACAAAGCGATCAAGTGCGCTGGGCACATCATAACGCACGCCTCCCTGAAAATAGTCGTCCGGTCTGTGTGCATTAGGTAGCAACTGGACAAGGTCTCCCGCTGCGTCTGTATAAATAATCCTCCCAAAAAAAGACTTATTGCCTTGTAAATATATTTTCAACATTTCCCCGGCTTTCAATTTGTCCGCACTCGACCAAACTTTTATACTGAGCGGTAAACGCGGATCGTCTTCATTTAATTCTTTAATACTTTTTACAACTTGTTCTGAGGGCACGACCTCGGCTTGGAGGACTATGTTAAAGCAATCGCCATTTCCTGGTTCATCCCAAATAGAACTTAAGATTGCCAATACCTTTACTTCTGCGCTTGCGTAGGCCTCTACCCAGTCGCGTTTTAAAACGAAGTCTTCCATTTCAGTGACACTTTCTATGTGCGTTTTGGATCTCTCTACAGCCCTACGTTTAGCGTCTTGAAGAGCCATGCGCTCGGTCTCTTTACGCGAAAAATCTGAACCCATGCAAGAATAGCCTGCTACCTCGACTATCGAAGAAGAGCCGGCATAACCGAGGTTCATAACGAAAATTGACAATAGCAATAACAAATACTTCATTTACGCTCCTCTCAACCAGCACATTTTTTAAAACTGGTAACTATTTTTGAACCACTGATTTTCGCCGCTAGTCGGTTTGGTCTTGACCGTCCAGTTCATTTTTTTTCTTTTTCTTTCTGCCACTAAAGAGCCACGACCTGTTCAGGGTTTGCGCCAACTCATCGATGTTACCCAAGGCTAACTCAGTTTTTTCAATAAGTTCGGGAAGAGACTGGGCTATTGGGCGGCCGTCCAAAATCAATTCTTCCGCTTGCTTGAGCGTCGCAGTCGCTTGCGCAGTTAAACTGGCTGTATTCTCAAGAGTCAAAACTAGATCCGCTTCTGAATTGTCTATTATACGCTGCGCACCTTGCGCTGTTGCTTCGAATGAAAGCGCACTTTGCTCTATCGTTTTGAGCAACTGAGGAAGGCTTACAGAAACTTCGTTAAGCTCAGCAGTGATTGACTGTAAGTTATTAACCGTCTGATATAGCGATGCCTGATTGGCCGAAAAACCAGCGGTTATTTCTTCCGTTGAAGTGATAATGTTCCCCAGTTGAGTCGCGACCAACTCCACATCAAAGCTCTCCAGTATAGAATTGAGCCCTAGAGGCAAAACTGTATCCAGTTCATCACCGTCGGCCAGCCTTTCGCTGGAATCCACTCCTGAGACAAATGTAAGCCCAATACCATTCAAAATTGAGGTCACACCAATTTCGCTGTCAACGAGTAGCTGCGAACCCACTGTGTAAAAATCCTTGTACTTATTCGACAGAGAAATTTCTACAGTCACCTTACCTTGCGCGTTAAGTTGCACGGCGCTAACAGACCCAATCGTTACGCCTCTGAAATTAACTCTCGCGTCTTTTTGGATACCGTATGTATTATCCAAGTGTGTAACAAAAACGACGTTATCCCTTTCTCCCGCTTGTTGTAACCAGGGTGACAAAAACAAAATAAGTACTAATAACAAAGCGCCAAAAACGAATAATCCGATAATTCGGTCGCGCCCAGAGATTTCTATCGGCCCGAATTCAACTGCCTTCATTGGGAAACTCTACTAATTTGCGTGCTTCGATCTTATAAGCGCAATCCATTTCAACTAATAAAGTGTCTTGCGATGTAGCGATTATCATCGTGGTGTCATGAGTGCTATTGAATTCTCTTAGACCACGAAATGCCGTTTCTATCATTTCTTCATGCATCCCACTATCGAGTTCGTCGATTAAACATAGAGCCGGGCTGACGATCAACGCCCGAATAAGATTCACTACTCTAACTTGGACATCGTTAAGATCATGCGGAAAGCAAAAAAGCAGGGCTGTCTCTAACTCAAACATTTCGCAAAGCGTTTTGACGCGGGCAAAGTTTGCTGCGTCATCTAAAGGTAGGTGGTATTCCAATGGCAAAACAATATTCTGATAAATATTTAGAAAACTGATCAGACCTGCCTCTTCATAGGAAATTGAGACTAATCCTGCTCGTTGTCGACCAGTAAGAGAATGAATGTTTTTTCCATCTATCTCTATAAGTCCAGTTACCCCATCAATCAAACCTGCGAGCCCTTTCAGCAGTGAAGTCGTGCCACCCAGCACGCTGGCTTCGATTCCGCAGATCACCTGATTTGGTAGCTCCAAGCTTAAATCTTCAAACAACAGTTTGTCTGGGTACTCGAGCCGTAGATTTTTTACACTTAAGGACATAAGTTTTATCGGTACGCCAAATAGGAAAGCAATAGATTAAGCATCAAAAAGAGAGCAAGCTGCGCTGTAACTGAGGCTGAGATCGCATTAGAGATAGATAGATGATCTTTACTGACTCTAAGAGCAAAATGGATGGACACTAGTCCAATTACAAGCCCTCCTACTAAAGCTTTCAACGCGTTTATAAGAAGTTCCCTACTCTGTATCTGCTCAAGCACAGCCAGAGAAAGCCCAGTAAACTCTACCGACGAGTCTGAAAACCAAATCATTACATAGCTGGACACAAATACAACAATATCGAAATAAATGAACATGATCAGCAGCGAGGCCGGAAAAGCGATAACTACGGGAAGTAAAAATACATAAGCTGGATTGACGCCCAGCCCCCTCAAAACATTAAATTCTCCGCGGGACTGCAAAAAACCTATCTCATAGGTTACCGCGGTTCCAGATCGAGCGATCAAAATCAGTCCTGAAATTAGAGGTCCAAGCTCGCGGATCACAATCAACACAAACCAAGATCCAAATTGATTTGCTAGCGCTTCGCCGGGCAAATAGTCATATAGTTTCGAGATCATAAGCACGCCAACCAGCGTCCCAACCACCACATTAATATAAACTGCACGAACACCCGTTGAGTATAACTGGCGCTTGAAAAGCCGCTGAAATAAGCGCCTTTTACCTACATTCAGCAATAGACGAGCGGATTTTAAAATGACCCAAGCCGTGCCAATCATATCAACAAAAAACTGAAAAGCTCTGCTTACAGTGCTGATAAATCCTCGGCTTAGAGGCTTTGATGGTCCTTTTATTTTGCGATAAATTTCTAACATCTTATAACGCGTAGGAAGTACACCGACCTCTCTTAGATTGGGGGCTCTGTAAATTATCCAGCATCGTCAATGAGCTACAAGCATAACTGGAGAGGAACGTTTATATTCGCCAATGAGGGCTAACATTAGTTAGCCCTCTTAGATAGCTAGGTATCCCTATCGGCATAAATACCAGAACCAATAATCTTCCGTTCATGTAGGTCGCCTGCAAGTACTACTCCCTAGATAGAAGTCAGACTTAGAACTGTCTAAGATTCTTAGAACGGATCATCCACATCTGTATCGCCCATCCAAGCGCCTGTTTTACCCTTTTCTTCTTGAGCTGAGCCGTCTTCGGCACGTTGTTTAGATGGCTCAGCTAAGTCCGCTTGGTTCGCCTCTGTTTTAGCTGCAACCGAACCGTTTCCTGTCGAACGACCCTGCTCAAAAGCATCAGAATTATTTTTATCGCGCTCAGCGGCTTCCCGCATTCCAGCTGTTTGCCCACTCAAATAGCTCTGGTCTATATTCAGCTCACTCAACAATGCATAAGTGTCTGACATCAATTCTGCAGACTGTACTGCTATCGCGCTGTTAATATTTGCAACCACGACAATGATATCCTTACCCGACGAAGGGTGGACGGCGCGAATCACTTTTCTCTTTTCCAGCCCTGCAACATCAACTTTTTCTATCGATTGAGAAACTCTTTCGGAGAGCTCCTCGTAATATCGCAACTCGGTTCTGTCTTCGCTAATATTGTTATTGATGCCCTGTTGACCCTTAGCTCGGTTGACTTCAACTTCGGAGGTTAAGCTTAACAACGCCATACGCTGAGCAGAAAGCGTTGCAGAAAGTTCGGCGCGCCTGCGCGTAGATAGATTTTTCTTGTTATACTCCGCAGCAGAAATTCCCAAAAAGTTGTCGCTCCCATCCTTTGCGAGATATTTTCTTGGTCCAACCATAGTTGCTAAGTTTTGCTTATCCAACCATTCGTCTAGACTCAGTTTTGTGGGGCGCGGCTCGACTCTTCCATCTCTTAAAAGAATTCCCCGAGCCTCTCGTTCTAGCTTGGGACTCCAAGCCATCAGGACGGCAACGCTGAAGTTTTCGTATTCATCAAAATATTCAGCCTGAAAGACAACTGTAGCACCAAACAAAGGCATATTAGATTCGATTGCAAAACGAGAACCAGATTTATCGCTACCATCCCCTCTAATCTCACTAACTTGTCGTTCAAGTTCATTCCGCGCCAGAACCAACTCATCGGCTTGCAGTGTAACTGCATCGCGCCTCTTCTTGAGATTTTCCACACGCTTCCTTTTATCTTCTAGGATCGCGCTTGAATCATAACTCTCGTCGAGTTTTTGGATTATCGCATCGAGCAAGCGTTTTCCTCTGTCATCCCAAGTAATCCCCTTAGCTTCCTGGGCTAGAGCATCATCCAAGCCCTCGATTAGCGTACTTGCTTCTTTTTGAAGACTCTTGAGCTGCGAATCAAGCTTTATTTGAGCACTCTCTTGCTCTGCCACCACTTCCTCAAGTTGGGCTTGGATTGAAGGTCCTGCCAATTCAATCCACTCCTCTACCGAGGCTGAGGTCATTCTACTAACAATGATGTCTGCCTTGGCTGACAATATCGCTTCAGTTGCAATTAGCTCTCTGATATTTAAAAAATTGGGGTCCGACAGACTAACATTTCTACTAGCCTCCATCCGCGCGAAATATACGGGCTTTTGGGGGTCTGTCGTATATCCTTTGGCAGCAGCGAATTCATCAACCAGATCGATCGCGCCTTTTTCCTCGTCGAACTTAGCGGAGCTTGCTGTCAGTTGAGCGTCCATTACAGCCTCATAACCCCCATCAATCTCTATTCCCGCATTCAAATTAAAAGAAAGTAGCAGCAATGAACCAAAAAACACATTTGCAAACCTAGCCGAGACACTCATGATCCTTCCCTCATCTATCATTTTCAAAACCACCTTTCTTGTTTAGCGCATTTATCTGAATCAAGCAATATGCCCACTCTGACATTACCAATCATCCACCAGCGCCTCTTTCGCGCGCTGCATTCTTTTCATAGTTTCCACGCTGACCCGAGCAGCGTTTGATTCAGCTTCAATCTTTAATCGACAGATATATTTACCTGGACTTATATCCAAACGGTAAGCGCTACCACCAGGCTCTACCCATTCTCCTACGCTAGTCTTTGCAGAGACCTCGGAGATCCGCATGGTGCCAACAAGGAACTCTTCCCTGCCAATAGGCTCTTGAGTGTATGGATCGAATAGTTGCTCTCCATTTTCGTACACCGAATAAACTGCGCCGACCTCCACTAAATCCCCGCCTTGGTTTAACGTAAAAGCAGAGCCTTTTGCACCAACAATTGTCAGCGGATAACTCGCATCCAAAATTCTCCGCGCGATTTTTTTACTCGCCAGTTGGGCAATGAGAACATACGGTGAGATACCTTCTTTCGATTGAAAATCCGCGAAATCAGCGCCCTTAAATTGATAAGATTCTGAGCCTGCAAACCGAACCTCACCAGAGGCCACATCACGTATCATGAAGCTAATCTGAGCATGACCCTCGGGCAACACGAAAGATCTATCCATCGCGTCGAAACGTATCTGTCTCGTCTCGAATGAGGCGTCCTCGATCGTACCCGAAACCATTAGATCGGCAGATAAATCTGTTGTTACGTTTAGTTTTTCTGACGTCGCAGCAGACTTATTTTTCAATGTGACTGCGCGTTCCCCTTGAAGAGACCGCTGATCTTGACGATCAATCACCTCGAACCGTCTACTACTTGTTAATCTGGTTGATAGGGCTCGTGTAAACACCTGGGCTAGCTGCCGTACATAGGGTCCATCGTTCGCAGAAATGAAAGGGTATACTGCGAGGCTTAGTCTAGTGCCGCGCTTTTTACTCAGTCTCGCAATACGGGCCAATAAGCGCACCGAGACCCACCCGTCATTCGATACCTCACTAGCCAAAAGCTCATAAGACTCGACGGCGCCATTGGTCATGCTAGTGACTTTATTTTGCATATCACTAGTAAAACGTCCTCCTGGCCCAACATCGCGACTCTTTTCCCATGTGTTGGTTAGACGTTCAAGCGCAGCCATTTGACGACCGTTCACGCGCCCAATCGCTTCAATGAGAGCATTCTTAATTGCCTGTGTTTCGGTATTTGCAGAACCCGAAACCTCTACTGCAATAATTTCCACTTTACTGACAGCAAAAACAGATGGGCTTACTATAAAGCAAAGCGCTAGGCAGGATCGGCGAAAAAGAGCGCAATAATGACTCAAACGAGTACTGATATTATTCCTGCGATACTTTGAACACTTTACGCCTGACGTCGTTACTCTGCGCACCCCACCCTCCTCTTAGCGTCGGCATAGGCCGAGCGAATGGCTTCGCTCGGCCTATGCCGATACATTGACGCTGCTTCGTGGTTCGGGCTGCACTCTCTGCTGGTACGCGCTACCACACTCAACTCTTAAGCAGCCTTGCCAAATATATTTCTTTGGGTCACCAACGGCGGCGCTTCGTCTTTAAAAATCGAATTCGTCTGCACCTTCGATGGAAATATTACTCTTCTTGAATACTTCCTGAGCCAAACGAATTGTTTGAAGCCATTTTGCAGCAGCGGGCGGCCCTTTCCTCACAATATAAAGGCCTTGCGAAAATTTCTTTTTCATTTTTGCCGCGCCCATCATTCCGGCATCCTTAATTTCACCCGTGGCCGATTTGCCCCACTTAGTGAGTTTTGGAACATACATTGCAGTTCTGTACCCTGCTTTTAGCCAGGGCAGTGCGGCTTTAGCAGCCTCTTCTTTCGACACATTTTTCATTGCTTCACTGTCAGAGAGAGCAGTTTGGATGGTGTTGTTAAGTTCTTCACTACGTGCAATGGCTTCGTCTATGCATTTATTATTGCAATCACCAGAAATCGCATTGGCATCGGCCTCTGCGGCGTCTGCGTCATCTTTTAATCCAAGGGCTTTCACAATGGCTTCTTGTGCAACCGTAACATCTCTCACAATCTCTCTAAATTCGACTATGATGGCTTCTTGAGCATCGGCTGCAGAAAGCTCTTCTGTGGCATCCGATTCCGCTCCTTCGGGTGCAGCCTGTGCAGACGTCACACTCTTCATTTTGTTGCCAAAATCCGGTAGTGCCATTAACGCTGGCGCACTAAAAATCAAAGGCAAAATTATTGCCAATCGTAATAATATCTGCATTTCTCTCACTCCAAAGATTAGTAGATCTAACACTGTACACCTTTGTTGCACAAAATATTAGTAATCGCTGCTACTCATCGTCTTATTATCGAATACCTGCCGCACTTAGCTGATCGACAATCTCCTTGCTCGCTGCAGCTGCAGCCTTCACTAGGGCATCTGTCTCAGCAACAGTTTCATTAGGTCCATCACCCCGCATTTGAATGGGCGCTACCGCAGCGACGGATTCAAAAAACATACCGTCATACCGATAAACCCAGGCTTTAACCGAGGCGTATACAACATAATTTTCTGACACTTCATCTATTTGTGAGCTGAGCACATCAACAGTTGCGACCACCAATAGGGGGATATCTTTTCTGATAGCTTCAAAAGCGGCGTTCTTTGTTTCCGGGCTTAAGTCATCACCGACCCCGAACTCTGATTTAAACGCATTAAGATCAAAACCTGGGAATCGACCCGCAACTTGCGCTGCATCAGCAACCCTAAAGCCGTAGGAAGAAAAATTTTGAATTACGGCAGCATCCAATTCACCGGAGTTAAATACCTTGTAGAGTACTTTATTAGCCTTTTTTTCTGTATTACCGCCGGTTACTGTTTTCTCTGTGGTTGCACTGATTCCCGAAGCAGACATAGTTTCACCCGCAACATCAGCGCTTTGTTCCGCTTCAGAGATACTAGTTTGTTGATTAATTTTAGTAATTTTATCGTCGTAAATCTTGACCCCTGCTTGTTTCCTTGCGAGGAAAACCGCAGTCATTCTAGATCTTGGGCCAACGACCGCTGGAGCATTCTTTGCCATCAATCGATCCATAGCCGCAACATTCACCTCAGCTCTAAACGACAACTGAAAGGTTTTCTTTTTACATTTAGTAAGAATTACTGGGCTGAGCAAATACGTATCGAGAGAAGATCTTAGCTCTGCCTCTCCACTCGCTAGAAGATTACTGGCGGCGACGCTTTTTTGAGAGCCCCAAGACCTAATCGCTGCAACTTTAGCTTCGGTCAAAGCGTCTTGATAAACAGAGTTGGGGCGCGGCATACCATCTTTACATTTTTTCTTCAGCTGTTTTTGGATCGTAGACTGAGCCCACTGAGTTTCTGCTTCTACCGATCTTACTGGAAGCAGGCTAACTAAGAGCAGCACAAACATACCTATAAGCGAGACTTTGGTACTGCTAGGTTGATTTAGCTTCACTGATTTCACCCCTTTATTCTTTCTATTATTTCCGAGCTAACTGCTCTCATCTTTTTCGCGACATCTCTAAACTTACGTTTTCCTTTCACGTGCCGCTCGACCCATTTTTTTTGCGGACTATCCATCTGAGACATTAATTCATTAATTAAAACTAGCTGGACTTCTTCGTAAATGGGCCATTCACTGACTTGAGTTTTCTTGTTGTACTTAACAACCCTTCCCATCTGCATATTTTCCGAAAAGTATTTTTCATTAAAAGCAACGTCTGAAAAATGCACTTCCATTCCAACTCCATGCGTTTTTGTAATGGTTGCCGTGCTAGAACCCAAAACTTTCGTTCCAAAGCCCCTCGCTACTAAATCAACAGCAAAGTCAGCAGGAGGAAGCGAAAAACTTATATCATTACCTTCGTCGAAACGAAGGCGCATCTCGTTTACCGCCTGACCCTGTGTATAGGGCAACACTGGCACCTCATGAACATCCGACACCCCGCTTGAAAAGGAGGCTGCTAGCCAACTTTTATAAGTTCTTTCTGATATGTTATTCTTCTTTAGAATCGCAACTGCCGGCGGGTTAATTGTGACATTTCTAACTTGTAGATTTACATTCCAGCCTTTATTCAACTGCAAATCTCCAAGCTTCTCCCGAGCTTTATCAAAAATACTCTTGCCCGGATCTTCTGGGTTGGCAACCAAGGTTTTTATCACCAAATCCTCCCTGAGCGCTTCCATATCCGTGTTGTCGTTATAGATTTTCACTGACGCGCTATAAATGGGAAAGGCACTGATGATACGTTTCGAAGAAAAGTCGAAGGTCAAAATTTGCGCACGAATAGACAACTTCATCGTGTTTTCCAGACTCGTTCGATTGTCTCGAAACGACTCCGCACTAATCGCCAGTGCAGTTGCAATAGCACCTCCACTATCAACGCTGGCCCCTCCCTCACCGCTAACAAGAAAGCGCAAATCCTCTCTGTCGATTTGAATTATTTCCTGCGCTAACTTCTTGCTCGAAGATTGAAACTCCGAACGCCCAATTAGCTGGGTAACGTAAGGCATCGTTGCCGCTGCGTCGGCTTTTCCGCCAACAAAAGCGACCCCAGCAAACTGAACCCTTTGCTTTGCTTCAAGGTCCGTCGCGAAAAACAAAGAACCGAGCATAGCGAACACCAAACTGAGTCTATAACTAGGAATCGTCAACCGTTGTATCCTGTAAATCTGATTGTTGGGTCATAACTTGACGCTTGATGATGAACTGCATCGACATATCCAGCATTGCCTTGACGACACTGACTCTGGCCTCAGCATGGGTTCCGGCTACAGAAATGCGTTGTATCAATTTTCCTTCGAACTCAGCCGACTCAGTGCCGTCGAGTGAATCTTCATGATCATCTAAGATAAGAACATACCGAGTCGCTCCCAAAACATCACTTGTAAGATTTTCCCCCGAAAAGAGATTATCGACGCAAAAGATTTTTTTTGCGCTCATCTTGGCTTCCAAATCATTTAATTCACGCTCATAGACCGCATCAGAATCAAAATAACCCAGCAAAACAGCTTGGGTTGCTCCAGACCATTCAACTTCATCAAAAAACAACTTGGTCGCACGTCGCGATCCAGTTATTGGTATAGAGTACAACTTACTCACAGAGAAAAATGCTAGCGCCATAAGAACTGGAAACGCAAGGTCAATCGCAATATTCGTATAGCTGATTGATATCAAGGTAACCAGCACACTGGCAATTTCTGCCACAATGAAACTGCCGTCGATTAGATCCTCATCAACTCCCTTGATATGGGCGAGGGCAAGACACCAAAAACTTAAACAGGAAAAAAGCACAACGATCCAAACGGGGATTGGGGTCAATCCGGTGTCATTTTTCATATCGTCAATGAAATTCGCGATCATGAAATTATCATCAACCGCATTGGATAGCGGTGTTGCTTTGAGTAAACCAAGTCCAGGCGCGGTTGCACCCACCACAACGATCTTGCCTTTCAAAGTAGCAAGATCAAAGTCTCCGTCTCCTGCCATTGAGGCATAGACGTCAGAAAAAGAATAACGAGCGTAACTTGAACCATATGAGCGCCAATTGACCAAATATTCTTGCTCTGCATTCGCGGAGAGGCGAGCGCCGAATAAATCTAATGTCCTTTTCGCTAAAGATGGATAAACGAACTTTTGATCTTCGAACATTGGCTGAAACCTGCGAACAATTCCGTCATCGTCTAGGGTCAAATTGTTAACGCCCAAACGGTCATGCGCTTCGGGAAAAAAGGGATACAGCACGGCTACTGTTTTATCATTAGCCAAATCAGCGCTAACATCGCCCGACAAAAAAGAAACTTTAACTTCACTGAGTTCGTCATTTTCAGAGGACAAGCGCGTGATAGGAAAGGCAACCTGCCGCGCATAGCCGGACATTTCAGCAAGCAGAGCATCGGAGTCTTTATCGCGAATATCAGGATCGCTAAACATGATATTCAGTGCAACCGCGCCAACTTCATAGTCGGCTAAACCCGCTAAAAATTCACCAAATACATAACGCGGCCAAGGCCAGCGCCCGTATTCTTCTGCCATCATCGCGAGGCTTCTTTCATCCACATCAATCAGTATAATGTCTTTATCGCCACCGGGTTCCTTTAACCGATATTCGAAAGCAAGATCCATAGAGTCTGAATCATATTGCAATTGTGCTGACTCTTGTTCGCCGGTTATGATCCCAAAGTAAGCCACTGTGGCAAACGAGAATAGAGTGGCTAATCCAATATAAAAACCTTTTTTCGAGCGCCGGCTAATTACACCGAAGATAACCAAGAATTTGGACGCCATAAAGATGAGTCTTCGCCATATAGACATGAAAATCGCGTGCCTAGGGCGCCGTAATGTTCATCAAAGGAGTTCCTAAGCTAGCGGGCAACGCCGCAGCCTCTAACTCGTTAGAAAAAGCGATCGACAACCTATCGATTCTTTCTCCCGGCGAGGGATGAGTTTGAAACAACAGCTCCGCAGATTTTTCATCGTTCTTCAACTCTTCTAACTTAGCCAATACGCCGAAGAGAGCGCTGCTGTCGTAACCCGCTCGTGCAGCTATTACCGCGCCATCTCTGTCGGCCTCAAACTCAGCCCCCTTGTCTAGCCCCTTGGTCATTAAATCTGTAAAAATATCATTCATTTGATCGAAGAGTTGGTTAGCGTTGCTCATATTCGATTGCATCTTCGCGATGATTTGTGCGGCCGCTTTTTGTTTTTGAACAACCTTCCAATGATGCTGCCTAACGCCGTGGGCTATTTCATGAGCAATCACAGCAGCTAGTTCGTCTTCACTTTCTAAAAGTTGGTAAAGGCCGCGCGTAACGAATACGTTACCACCTGGAGTACAAAAGGCATTAACAGAATCGGTATCAAGTACACCGAATACCCAGGGCAGCTCACGTCTTTCCGTCTGATCAGCCAAGTGCCGACCCAACAAGTTAACAAATTCATTGAGCTCTTTATCAGCCACGAGACTTACTGAACCCAGATACAACGCTGCAATCTGTTCCCCTGCTAGGATTTCTTCCTCGAGGGAGCTTTTTACTGGCGCACTAAAAACCAAGAATGCAAATAAGCAGCTAAAGATGCTTTTCAATTTTAGATTCACTAACACCGATCTACTTTTGCTTACGAGCAAGTTTTTTCTACCAATCATCGTCAGCAACCACTTTTTTCTTTCTAGATGGTTTAATCTTCTTCACGACCCTGTCTGATCCCAATTCTTCTGTACCGTTTCTAATTGCAGATCTTTCTCGACTTTGAGGATCGGATAGATATGCGAGCTCTCTTCCTAGAAGGCGGCGATCTGAGGCAAATTTTTGCCCATCTAGAGAAGCCACTAAAAAAGCCTTAAAATCCTCAACTGCGCCGTAATCTGGCGCTGAAAGCCTAATCATCTCTGAATCGAGCCCTCTGACCCCGCTAGCGGAAACTGCGTTACCCACACCTCTCCGACCACTCTGTAGGGCATTCAGAGAGGAACTTGTCTTACTTCCCGAAATTCTTCTGAGATGACGCAACTTAACCCAGCCTGGCAGCGGTTCTAATACCTCAATCCACAAACCTCGGCGCAACCCCGTCGTCACAGGCACTCCAACTTCTAATATTAGAATTTTCGCTGAGGATATTTTCGGAGCAGAAAGCAAATCTGCTTGGGATCTAACAAGTGATTCACCCGCGTGCACTAAGCATAACGGCAGCATCAAGCTAACAGCGAACACCAATTTGATCACAAAATCCTCCCCCAGCGACGCCTATAACATAGCAACATTATTCTCTGTTTGACATACAAGGGGCCCACTAAAATACGCAGCCATTAGCTGCGGGATCAGACCAACGCATGAATACATTAGTGCGTTAGAGGTTTGCAGGGAGAAAAGCGCCCCGAAGCACTCCCATAAAACAATTGAAAACACCCCCCAATTAGTAATACATGGCAATGCTAGGTGTCCCTTTATGTGGAGCTGGGGGTAACCCGGGCTGGGGTCAGCGATCTGGAGTTTTGCGTTAAATACGCTTGGTTTAGGGGAAACAATAAAAGCAGTAAAACTACAGCGCCTTTAGTAAGGTGGGTAGAATTTATAGCCCAACGTAAGCTTCTGATTTATATCAAATAGTGGCGGAGGGACAAGATTGCAAAACCGCTCGTTCCTATAACCCCACTGAGGATTTCGAAACTAACTGTCAATAAAAGCCCCCAAATACACGAGCAAGGCGTGAGGCGTAGTAACTAAACTTTTGGGTTAGCCATTCCTAAAAACAGTAGGTTCATCATAGGTCGACCAATCAACAACTACTTCGCAGTCAGAACCCTGCTTTTACGCTCTTCGCGAGTCATCTTAAAAACGTCGTAATGGACATCATCTATCAACCTCCGCAGGTCAGCGTTGTTCACTATAAACGTGGCTTTACCAGCTATAACGGAAAATCCAAATATCAGAAATTTGCTATCAAGTAGTCGAAAACGGTAGTTGAATGATATATTCATATTATTGACTGGTGGCAAAAAAAAGAAGAACTGGAGCAGAAGCTGTGGACGAGAGTATAGACACCAATGACCTAGAGCCTGCAAATACAGAACAATTAACTGGTCTCGGCGGCTTCCTGCAGTCACTTGCAGGTTATTACGCGCGTTTTCTCGAGACAGACTTCAAAAAGCAACGCCAGCCCAAAAGAAAATTCGAGAGCAGGGATAGAAACGGTAATCGCTTGGGGTTACGCACTGAAAAATATCCTGAGCTTAGGAAGCTACTACTTCAGAAGCTCGAGCAAAAAACCAATGCGAGCTTTTTGATTCGCCCAAGGACCTATAGCTCTTCGCTTCCGACCACCACTCGTGGTGGAATTGATGCTGCTATCAATCGGGTCGATACCACTGCTTATCACAAAGATTTGAATGCATTATCTGATTGGCTGAAGCAGCAGAGAAGTGACAGCAAAATTGGCCTAGAGGAAGTCAGGGACGAGGCTTTAGAAATACTGACACTTTCAACCCGAAATCACGTCGTAGAACCAGTTTTAGATTTAGTAAGTCCCGTGTTGGAAAAGAGCATTGGCGCACGCATGGCTGTCGACCACTTAATTGTATACGCCGACGAAATAACCGCTAATGTGATTCAGCAAGCTGAAATCCTTTTATCTGAAGTGATTCCTGAAATATTGATTCAAAATATGGACGGCGCTTTTGAAGACTTAGTTGAGCAAAGTCTCACCGACAACCACATTCAATCTACCTTAAGAGACTGGTTTTCTAGCTTTGCAGTCTCGGACGCACATGCAGAACTAAGAGAAATTATTTCCACTCAGTTACTTAAAGAAGAAACAGAGGTCTATCTGAATTTCGCCGAGCTTGAAATAAATAAAGTTAAGTTCCCACTATACTTCGTGCCAGTTCAAGCAAATTTTGAAAAAGACAATATTAGGGTTGAATTTGGAAGCCACCTATTTGTCAATAAAAAAGCTGTTGACTACCTCGTTGGAGAGATAGGTAAACGACTCGATAAAAAAATACCTAGCGCGATCGAAGAGCGGATACTTTATAAAAAAGAGGACCAGACCTATCTCGAATTAGCCGAAGAGTCTTTTTACAAGGTCTTGATGAGTCTGCAAGTCCAGGGTGATCTGGACCTTGGCGGCCTGATTGAGGGACAAGCCGTCGGGCCAGGGCCCATTTTTGTAAACAATTCGATTACGTTATCACTTAGCGATAAATCGGATGAATCGATCATCAATGATTACGAATCTTTGATGACGGGCATCGACCTCGACAGCGGACTTCTAGATGCATTTAGAGGTTTAGTAGCGAGCTTTTTAACCGAAAACCCCGACTCAGTTGAGAGAGAATTGGATCAGGAATGGGATGATCTACCAACGGAAAAACGATTAGTTTTTGAAACTCCGCTTCCTCTGGCAGAGGAACAGCGAAAAATACTTTCTGCCGTAAGAAATCCCGCAGCAAGATTCATTCTCCTAGAGGGCCCTCCTGGCACAGGTAAATCTCACACGATAGCAGCGATCGCATCTGAATTGATCCTCCACGGTAAAAACATACTGATCTTATCCGACAAAACCGAAGCCCTTAATGTGGCGGAAGATAAAATTAACAGCGTAATAAAAAAAGTCCGTGGTTTAGATGTAAATTTTGTTAATCCAATATTACGATTAGGAAAAACGGACGGCAATTTTGCCAACATCGTTAAAAATAGTTCGATTGAAAAAATAAAAACTAGTGTTAAAACATTCTCTAAGCAGGAACAAGCATTTAATAAAACTGTAAGCAGTTTAGAAGAAGAGCTAAAGGCGAATATTAGTCAGCGAATAGAGACAGCAAAATCAATTGAAATTGACGACATCGATAAGTTATTCACTTTAGAGGAAGAACTTTCACGGGAATTCCCAAAGTTCTCAGAGGAATTTTTTGGGCCCTCTGATCGAATGGAAGTTCTAGCCGAGTTCTACCTCGAGTTTCTGCTCAAAAATCGCGAGTTAGTCGCTTCCTTTGGAGAAAGCCTCGATGGCGTAAAAGAAATAAAGATGTTGTTGTCGCTCATTGAAATATTACAAAATGAGGATAATTTACCTCGCGATATTGCCGAAAAATATCCCAAGCTGGATCTCACTCGTGCGTCTGAATTACAGACGCTTGCATATTCCATTGAACAATTAAGAAAGCCTCTATTCGGTTATCTGTGGCAGGGCAAAAAGCTTTCAGCGTTGAGACATAAAATACGCAACATTACTAATGAGCATTTCGATAAACCACAACAGCATTTATATGAAATACGTCATCTATCTACTGTTGGACAGTCTATTGAGAATGCACTACGACAGTATGGCCAAACGACAGAAAATGCGTCGTTTCTTTACCAAGTGTTGGGGCTAGGATTTACGCCAAGTGCAGACGACTCTGAACTGCTGAAAGATTACGTTTTAAATCTGGAAGGGCTCGAAGACCTAGGTGTTGCGTACACACCTAAAGCGTTACTTGGTATGAGTTCTACAGACGCCCTACTTTTACGCAGTTTTGACGAAGCTTTCGATCTTAAAGAAGCTCTCACAAACAAATTTGACGATATTCCTGACTTTGATTATTTAAAAGACAAAAATCAGTTCGAAACGTTTCAGGCTCAAAAGCTCACACAGGAAATTGATAAACGGGTTGTGGAATTTGCCATTTCTAAAAAAGCCGATGCTAAAGAACTGCTCAAAATAATTAAAAACAAAGAAAAATTTCCGGTAGACAAGTTCGAAGTTCTAAAAGATGCCTTCCCTTGTATGATTGCCGGCCTGCGCGACTATGCCGAGTTTATTCCTTTAAAAGAAGAGCTCTTTGACCTAATAATAATTGATGAAGCATCTCAGGTATCTATCGCACAAGCGTTACCGGCTATGTTGCGTTGTAAAAAAATGCTGGTGATGGGTGATAGGAAACAATTTGGCAACGTAAAAACTTCGAACGCTTCTAAGGAATTAAATAAAGCTTATTTCATGAGAGTAGAGGCCGCACTCGCGGAGGCAATAGATATTGGTGAATTGCCTAAAAATAGTCGAGGAGAAACTCTGAATGTTACGAATTCAGTTATGGAATTCTTTGATTCTATATCCAACTTTACTGTACAACTACGAAAGCATTTCCGAAGTTATCCAGAAATGATTTCTTTTTCGCATAAGTACTTTTACGAAAACCTTCAAATGCTAAAAATCCGCGGCGTTCCTATAAACGATGTGCTTGAGTTTGTTGAGCTACCTGACGCAGATCGCTTTGAATTAACCAGAAATGTAAACGCAGCCGAAGCTGACTATATCTTCTCCAGATTAGAGGAGTTACTCAAAGACCTCCGACCGCATACCGTTGCAATAATTACACCCTTTAGGGAGCAGCAACAATATCTACAGCGACGACTCAGCGACCATAAGTTACGAGATGATCTTCTACACAAGTTAGATCTAGCTGTATTTACGTTCGATACTTGCCAGGGCGAAGAGCGTGAAACAATTTTCTATTCGATGGTCGGCACTCGACAAAGTGACCAACTCAACTATATTTTTCCTAGAGACTTAAGAGACTCTAGCGCCGAGGAGATGGACGGAGCTCTAAGATTTCAGCGACTAAATGTTGGGTTTTCTAGAGGTCAAGAAAAACTGGTATTCGTTCTTTCGAAGCCTGTAGAGGAATATAAAAACGCTATCGGCCAAGCCTTGAGTCATTATGCAAAAACGTTAGACGATGCCCGACTACTTCCTAACGACGAAGGGGTAGATGCCTCATCTCCAATGGAATCAAGAGTGCTTGGTTGGCTCAAAAGCACCTCTTTCGTTAATCTCAATAACGAACTAGAAATCATTCCTAAATTCGAATTGGGAAGATATTTAAAATCTTTAGACGAGAGTTATGAACACCCTTTTTACAAGATTGATTTTTTATTGCGATTGAAAGAAGGCGGTCGAACTTATCAAGTTATCGTCGAGTATGATGGTTTTGAGCACCACTTCAAAAATAAAGATAGAGTCGACGCGTCGAACTGGAGGCACTACCTAACTGATGGAGATGTGGAGCGAGAGTGTATTTTGGAGGGATATGGATACAAAATGCTCCGTATAAATCGATTCAATATTGGCAAAGATCCCATCTCGACGTTGGATCAGAGGCTAACCGATTTATTTCAAGACCTATCAGAAGCAAAAACTCACCATAAAAAAATGTCTGATCTACAAGAAGAAACTGAGAAAAACATTACAGGCTTGGAAAACAAGACTCATAAGGAATGCTCAGGCTGCAACACAATCAAATCAATGAATGATTTTCGCGATTCCACGTTAAAGAACGGCTTTGGCCGTCTGTGTCTGATTTGTAAAAATTCTAAAACTGGAGAGAAGATCCGAGCTCGGAAAGCAAGACGCAGAGGCCGTTCTAGCCACTAATATCCATCGAGTTTTGCCAAACTTCCTTCAAGTGGCCGTTATTCTATGTGAATTTCTAAACATTACCGCTTAAAAGAACTCTCCGGAATTGATATCCCATAAGCAGGATCCAAGATCGTCCCCGTGGGAGTTTTGTGACAATTCTTCCAATCCTCTACTGGTTTGCCTATTGAGATCGTATTAATAGCCTTCTCATCTGAGTCTTCAGCAGACATAAATTTATAAGCTTCCATGGAGGGACCATGGTCGAACGTTTGCGTATATTTCTCTATCGCAGTACTGTGATTTGTTTTTAAATTTTCGTAATTAGGCAAGAAGTCAATGAACGTCAAAAATATTCTTAGAGTGAAGATTATACCCTCGTGTGAAAATCGAGAACGCATAGCAAAACCATTTATAGGGTTGGATTTTGGTGAGCGCGACATCCCTTTACAAAATTTTTCTTCGGGAATAAAACAAATTTTTGAAAATTCTGATGAAACTGCAACAATCGAAGAGGTATACGAGCTTTTTTCCAATATAAATGAAGGGAATGCTGACCTTGCCCGTATTGTTTCTGTGCTCCGAGGCGAAGATGGAGCTGCAGAAACGAACCTAGGCATAAAACAATTCGGTGAACGTTTCGGGAGGAAATTTGGCCTCTATCAAGATAAGAGCAATAAACTATTCTTAGGGGTTTTCGCTGGCTTGGGCAATAGACTGGTTAGATATAGTCTAAGATTTTTGTTTTTAGCAGTACCATTTATAATGGTCGAGGCAGAGGGTACAGCAGCAGCAGCCTTTACTGAAACACTATGGGGTAGCGTATTTTGGGCTTACTTCCTGCTTTATTGGGTTATGGTGACTGCCCCACCTGAGGCAGAAACAAAGATAGTGGACTGGAATATATTCCCGTTTGCCATTCAAGGTGAAGTATCCAGCCTCGTAATCAGCGCTATAGATCGAGATCCCAATTTTGATTTGCGCCTGCAAAGTCTTAAGCAAATGGTAGGGAAAGTTTACGCCCAACGGCTAATTGAGCATCAGGCTAGGTTCGCAGAATCCACCGTTTCTTCTTATGGGGAATTGGAGGAGGAGGAAGTTTATGGGGAATTGGAGGAGGAAGTGCCACGCCCTCCGCCAGAAAGAGGCTTTCTACCGAATGCCCCGAATATTTTTGAATCACTCACGAAGGATCGAGGAACTAACTTTTGGGAAGTTAAATGTAGTACCTGTGGCTGGGGAGAGATTATGGACCGTGAGAGTTATCGCGCTTACCGAAGAAAGGCCAAAGGCTGCTATAGCTGTGGAGATTGGGTGCACATAAATATAAGGCCGATTTCACAAAAGCATTACTAATGTGTACCACGTGCTACTACTATAATTAGAGCAGAGGCATAGCTGCCCCCGGGTGTGCTTTAGATATGCCGGCTTTGTTTATCGGATGAGAATGCATAGAGGCACATTGAGGTTCCAATGTATAACCGGCGTTAATTGCATATGCATTGACTGGGAAAACAACGGTCTGTAATGAAGTTTTTGAAGTGGCGGAGGGACAGGGATTCGATTTGACCCTTAACCCATTGATTTATATATCTAAAATATCACGCCTCTAGTTTAATGCCCCCATTTATGCCCCCACAAACCGCTGCCTGAGGGGTAATATTTAGAGTTGGGATTAATTTCTGCTCGTTGACTCTAGGTGAAGCAAAACCTCTCCATCGACGACTTGAAATACATTGCCCCGCACTCCACCAACTTGTCTACACACCCGAACGTTTCAATTATAGTAAAAAATTCGGAAGACTCGAAACATTGGGAAAAAAGCATGCAACCCTTAGAAAATCAAACCAACGTATTTGGTGATCCGCTGGAATCCTGCTCTATGGATCCGTTGACCGGTTTTTTTCGAACTGGTTGCTGTGATGCGGACTCCGAAGACATCGGTAAACACTTTGTTTGTGCCCGTGTGGATGATGCTTTTCTACAATATTCACTCAGTCAGGGTAACGACCTCATCAAAGCGCGACCAGAGTTTGGCTTCGCTGGTCTAAAATCCGGTGACCAATGGTGCGTCTGCGCAAATCGTTGGTTGGAGGCTTTCAATTCTGGTTGTGCGCCATCGGTAGTGTTGACCTCTACCAATGCAAAGGTTCTGGAACTTATCGACCTTGCGAAACTCAAATCGCACGCCGTCGATCTAAACTAGCCCGATCAATCGTTTCATCGTCAGATTCCTCTGTCTCCATATTACACGCAAGTATTGGTTGATACTTCTGAAAGCTAGGGAAAAAAAATAAGCTAAGCTGGTAAACCAATCTGCCGTATAAAGTTTAATACCGATGCTGCGGTTAGCATTCGTAGATAAAACTTACTCTGCACGGGTAGCTTCGATTGTCCCTCGAATGACCTGTTTTGTAATAACTTCAAGCGATCGCGGCATTTGAAAAATGCGTTATCGGAGTAGGCAGGTTCAAGCAGCATTAGATAACCAACTAAAAATTTGTGCGTAAAAAACGACCCGTTGGGCTTTGATCTGCTTACTTATGTATTCGTAGGGCAGTTTTTATTAAATGTCGAAGAGGGCCCGACTAAGCGAGCTTCGTAAGCCTATTTTTTTCAATAAACATATAGCCTAATTTTATTGGTATTTTATAGGTAATAGATAAATCAAACCCTCTAGTTAATTTAGAGAGGAGTCCACCGATCACTATCAAGGTGAGTATTAACGTAGCGAGCCCATGCGACGTCCAGAGGTAGCTCGCAGGATTAACAAGTGTTTTATTCTCCCATATTTGCTAACTTTCTAATGCTTGAGAGCATCAGACATAGAACCTCAGAGTCGCTAAAACAGCAGCGGTTAGCAAAAATTCTTGAGAAAGGAGTTAGGAATGGCCAACAAAATACTAGATGACGATAGAATTGATCAACGCATTAAAGATGTTTTTGGACAAATTGACATGGATTCGGCGATCACACATTTCTCGACCAGAGAAGAAATGATGGCTTTCGAACAAACTGAAGATGCCATGGCGGCCAAAGGAGTCATGGAGATGATTAATAACGCTGAGCATTACAAAGAGCTCATGCCGAGCGATGGGCTCGTAACAGTTACCAAAGAATTCCTATCCCAGCCAGATGGCAACACTATAAAGATCCAATACATCCGGCCTGACACGCAGGACGTATTACCATGTGTTTACTATATCCACGGCGGGGGTATGGAAGTAAGCTCATGTTTCGACGAACTTTATGCCGCCTGGGGCCGATGCATTGCTCGTCAAAACGTTGCCGTAGCCATGGTTGACTTTAGAAACGCTCGGTGGGCATCGTCAGCTCCTGAGGTTGCGCCCTACCCGGCAGGCCTGAACGATTGTGTCTCTGGCATCAAGTGGGTTCATTCGAATGCAGCTACACTGAATATAGATGCCAAAAGAATAATTGTGGCTGGTGAAAGTGGGGGCGGAAATCTGACCATTGCGACAGGTCTGCGCCTCAAGCAGGAAGGAGCGCTTGATCTCGTAACAGGTCTCTACCCGCTGTGCCCTTACATTGCTGGTCAATGGCCGTTGCCGGAGAATCCGTCTTCGATTGAGAATGAAGGAATTCTGTTAAGCTTGCACAGTGACGGCGCAGCTTCTCATGGGGCGGTATGCTACGGCATTGAGGAGTTTCAGAATAGGAATCCATTGGCATGGCCGAGTTTTTGTTCCATCGACGATGTCATGGGCCTACCTCGAACTTACATAATAGTAAACGAATGTGACCCTTTGAGAGATGAGGGCGTTAACTTTTATCGATTATTGCGAAAAGCAGGTGTAGATGCTCAATGCCGGCAGGTGATGGGCAGCATTCATGGCACAGATGTCTTTCTTGGTTGCATGGAAATCAGCGAAGAGACAGCGCTGAGCATTGCTAATTTCTGCCGAAAGTAGCGCGGTTTCTTCGATAGAAACGGTTCTTTAAAACCGGTGAGTTACGCCCACCCGTTGAGAAGGAAGGAGAGAGAAACTTTACGCTTCGCTTCTTTCTCTAATGGCTTAACTCACCATGGCAGTACTTCTATCTCTCTCCTCCCTCCTACGAACAGGTACAAAGCTTGTATTGAACGCCAACTGTTCTCCGGCCTGCTAATGCAAACGTCTCATATGGATAGCAAGAACCTGCCTCGGCAGGCCGTCTACTCGTAGGTATCCAGCAGCGATTGATATGTTGCGACCCGCAAGTCTGGCCTGTAAGAAGGCCAGCCACCCATGAGTTGCATCATCGAAACTACGACGATGTTTTCAACAGGGTCAATCCAGAACACGGTGCCGGCTGCGCCACCCCAGTAGTATGCTCCGACGCTACCGATCGCTCC
>ENA-OQVM01000552-OQVM01000552.1-marine-metagenome-genome-assembly--contig:-NODE-552-length-57787-cov-67.303067_pt1 | contig 57787 bp, 47 predicted proteins | sample MGYA00237776_ERZ505498 | MGnify/ENA primary metagenome ERZ505498 (study PRJEB26159, sample SAMN06265151) | marine metagenome | isolation source: Helgoland LTER site | place: Germany:Helgoland, sampling...
CAACTACCCAACGCCAGCGCATTGGATTTCTGTGACTGTGGATATTGGCATGCGGAGGAGCTTGCTGCAGGTGCTTGCACCCGTTATAGCTTGCTCATCGGGCAGGCAAAGTGACTTAGATGACAGGCCGCACTCGTCCACCGCCAATGTTATTCTCTTGCGGCACAAGTTAGCTCCATCGCAAGTGCAATTGGCCCAATTCGTAATCATTTCCTTTGACAGAGATCTCCGCCTCTGCCTCTGCCTCAGTTCCAAGTATAACGTCCCCCTCTCCCCCTGCCGCTGTATCTCAAGCCCCTTCTTTTAATATTGTAGGCGCTTCAGAAACCAGCCAATTAGCAAACGTTATAAACACACAAGAAAACTTGCCTGTTCAGGCTTATGTTGTTTCTCAAGATATTACGACAGCTCAAAGTTTACAAAATAACATTATTCAATCTGCAACCATAGATTAAAAAAGGGAACACCTGCAAACATTATTGTTATAGTAGTTATGGAGATTATAGAGTTATTTTTAGATGAAACTGCCGAATTAAATGGAATTTCAGCCATTTCGGTAGTCTCAGAGCCTGCCATTATGGAAGACTTTATCACACTAAAAGCAGAGAAAATAAAACTGGCTGAAGTTGACAAAGAGCAGCGAATTTTTATGGGGGCTGCCTTAGTTCCAAACCGCCCAATTTATAGAAAAAAAGAAGAACGGGAGTTTTACGTTTATTTCTCACAATCGACAGTAAAACAAGCCTCTGAGCTTTTCTTAATAAATGGAAATCAGTCTCAGGCAACTGTTGAACATGAATACAGTGTTGAAGGCTTAACTGTGGTTGAGTCTTGGATTGTTGAAGACCCAGACATGGATAAATCTAAACATTACGGATTTGAAAACATACCTAAAGGAACGTGGATGGTCTCAATGAAAATTAATAATGATGATGTCTGGGAAAAAGCCAAAAAGGGAGAAATCGCGGGCTACTCAATAGAAGGCTATTTTATTGACCGTGCAAAAGAAGCAGCGCCTGAAATTATAGAGGAAAATTTAGAAGATCCAGAAAATCCAGAAGATTTAGAAGATTCAGAAGACCTTAAAGCATTAAAAGAAATAATGGATTTATTGGGTTTTTTATAATGGCAAAGAAAAAAGAATTATACAACCCAAGTACAACTTCACCTAAAAGCTCAAGAAAAGCCTGTTTATGTGAGAACAACACCTACTCCACAAAGTGTTGCAAAGGCAATTTAAAAAATCAAGGAATTGGAAATACAAACTCCTAAATAAAAAAAAGGGAACACTAACAAACTTTGTTGTTTTAGTATATAGACACCACTAAACATTTTTATGGAAGCTAAAGAAATTTTAAATAAAATAAAAGGCATTGTTGGCATTGAACTAAATGCAGACAAAAAACCTGTAAAAGTTGAGCTTATGGAAAGTAAGCTTGATAACGGAACACTTATAACCTATGATGAATTAAAAGAAGGCAGCCCTGTTTTTATTGTTTCTGAAGATGAAAACATTGCCCTACCTGTAGGAAGATATGAGCATGATGGCAAAATTTTAGTTGTTGAAGAAGATGGTGTTTTAGCTAGAATTGAAGATGCTAAAGTTGATGTTGATGTAGAGGTTAAAGAAGACATGGCAGAAGTTGGCGATTGGGAAGGGATGGAGAAAAGAATCCAAAACCTTGAAGATGCAGTTTCAAGCTTAAAAACAGATCATGAAAACATGAGTAAAATCGAAGTTCCAAAAACGGAAATTTCTAAAGAAACGCTTTCAGCTATTGAGGTTGAAGCCGAACCAATATACCACAGCCCAGAAACTAAAGCTGACACTAAGGTACAATTTAAAGAAACCAAAAACCCTGACTCAATATTAAACAGAGTATTTAACACAATAAACAAATAAGATGGCTACAACTACAACTTTTACAAACCCCACATATAGCGGAGAAGCAAGCGCTCGATTTATAACAGCGGCTTTGCTATCTGGAGACACTATTGCAAATGGAGGGGTTACAGAAATTCCTAACATTGCTTTTAAGCACGTTATTCAAAGGGCAGCAACAGACGATAATTTTATCGCCGCTGGGTCATGTGATTTTACAGACAGTGGAACGCTCACAATTGATGAGAAGATTTTAACGCCTGTTGAATCACAAATAAACGCTGAGTTTTGTTCTAAAACTTGGGTTCAATCTTGGGAAGCTGCCTCTATGGGCTACAGCGTTCTTGGACGTAATTTGCCACCAACATTTGAAGAATTTATCATCGGTCATTTTGTAGCTAAAACAGCCGCAGCAACCGAAACACGTATCTGGCAGGGTACTGTTGCAACAGCTGGATCTTTTGATGGTTACACGACTATTTGTGCAGCCAATCCAACTGACCTTGCAGGAGGCGCTGTTGTTACTGGGACAACTGTTACGTCTGCAAATGTAATCGAAGAAATTAAAAAGGTAGTTGATGTCATTCCAATTCAGCTTTTAAATGCTCCAGACTTAAGAATTTACGTTTCAAACCACATTTTTCAGTCATATACGCACGCATTAGGCGGCTTTGCAGCAGGTTTTGGAGGTTATGAAAACAAAGGACATAACCAATCTTTAGGGCAGTCATTGCTTTATGATGGAATCCAAATCTTTAGAGCGCCAGGGCTGCCAACAAATGATATGTTAGCCACTACAGTATCAAATTTATTTTTTGGTTTTTCTGTAACAAGTGATTTTAATGAGGTTTCATTATTAGACATGAAAAACATCACAGGAAGTCAAAACTATAGACTGATTATGAGATGGAAAGCAGCGGCACAAATAGGATTCTTGGGAGAAGTAGTTTATTACTCTTAATAATTAAATAATTAACAAACAAGACTATTTAAAACCAGTCTTAAAAACAAATAATTAGTATGTCATGTGAAGTTAGCTCGGGCAGGGATTTAGGATGTAAGTCAAATCTTGGAGGATTACAAAATGTATATTTTGCAGCCTCTGGAGACATTACAGCGGTTGCTTATGATGCAACCACTGGAGAAATTGAATCATTTACAGCTCCTGCCTCTAGTATTTATAAATATGAACTTAAAGGCTCAAATACGTTTACTGAAACAATCACATCAAGTGATGAAGCAGGAACGACATTTTCAGAACAAGCCTTAACAATAACCTTACAAACTTTAGACAGCGCAACGCTTAAAGAAATAAAGTTATTAGCCTATGACAGACCGAAAGTGTTTGTTGAAGACAGAAACGGACATTTATTCTTTTTAGGCATCGAAAATGGAATGTCTTTAACGACAGGAACAATTAGTTCAGGCGATGCTTTTGGAGACTCTAGTGCTTACACATTAGAATTTGCAGGGATGGAAAAAGTGGGTGCTATACATGTAGAAGACGGCATTTTAAACACCTCATTTACAGGCGCACTTTCCACGGTAGCAATAACACCATCAACAACAAACTAAGGGGAGAATTTTTAATTTGTATTAGTTTTTTTAGGGAGGGGGCGGTTAATTAACTGTCTCCTTTTTTATTTTTTAGAATATGATAGTAATAAAAGACACTCTAGCATCTCAAATCATAAAGTTTATTATGAGGACATTTTCTGCCAGTGTTTCATATACAGTAAACATAAACTCAAAAGCAGAGAATAAAATTATTTCCACTTTAATTGGCACAAATGTCATTACAACAAATAGCTATTATAACCAGATTGAAACTGTTTTTACTTCTGATTTGGTACAAGATCAATTTTACACTTTAGAAATAAAAGAAACTGTAAGCGGTGCAATTGTTTACAGAGATTTAATGTTTTGCACCAACCAAGAAATACCTGATTATTCCATAAACAAAGATGTTTACACTACAAATGTAACCGAGAACGAATTTAAGTATTATGAAAATGAGTAAAACTAAAAAAACTGTAAACGCTCATGTAATAAATTTGAGCAGCTATGAAATTCCAGAAGCCAAAGAAGTGGCTGGGAAGGAGTTTGTAGAATATGGAGAAGATAATGATTACTATAGTTTTTTAATTAAAACGTATATAGAGTCCCCGACTTCTTTTGCCATTATTAATGGAATTGTGAATTTGATTTATGGAAAAGGGCTTGATGCTTCAGACTCCAATAGGAAGCCTGATGAATATGCACAAATGAAAAGCCTCTTTAAAAATGAAGAAGTAAGAAGGGTTATACAAGATTTAAAACTGCTGGGCGAAGGTGTATTTCAGGTCATTTACAAAGGCTCAAAAGTAAGTAAAGTCTTACATTTTCCCAGACAAACATTAAGACCAGAAAAAGCAAATGATAAGGGTAAAATTGAAGCCTATCTATATCATCCAGACTGGGCTAAGTATAAAAAAACTGATGAACTTGTAAGAATCCCTGTTTTTAATTCTGAGGCAAAAAAGAAAAAACAACAGGTTTTAGTTGTGCGTAAATATGTGACTGGATTTCATTATGTAAGCCCCCCAGATTATATTGGTGGAATTGAGTACGCGGTGATGGAAAAAGACATTTCGGATTACTTGATTAACGATGTTCAAAATGGTTTTTCAGGTACTAAAATTGTAAACTTTAACAATGGCGTGCCTTCAAGGGAAGAACAACTACAAGTTAAAGGTGATGTGATGGACAAGCTTTCAGGCAGCAATGGAGAAAAGATTGTGATTGCTTTTAATAACAACCAAGAAAGCAGAACGACAATAGATGATATCCCTTTAAATAATGCGCCCGAACATTATGCTTATTTATCTGATGAATGTTCAAAAAAACTGATGATTTCAAATCGAGTGACCTCTCCCCTATTATTAGGAATTAGAGATGGAAACAGTTCTTTGGGATCAAATGCGGATGAGCTAAAAAACAGCTTTCAGTTGTTTGATAACATTGTTATTAAACCCTACCAGCTTTTAATGTTGGAGGCTATAGACAGCATTGTTGCAGTCAATGGCATTGCGCTTAACACATATTTTAAAACGCTTGAGCCGATCGAATTTTCAGAAATAGACCCATTACTTACAGATGAAGAAGAAGAGCAGGAAATTGGCGTTAAAATGAGCCTTAATCTTTCTGAATCTGAGCAGTTAGACATTGCAGATAAATTAATAGCACTAGGAGAAAACGAAGATGATTTATTAGCAGATTACAACCTAGAACACGAGGCAGAAGTTGATTATGAGCTGGAGGATCAATTGGATGAAATTATAACTGATTTAAACAAAGAAGATAACAGCACTTTATTAGCTAAAATCTGGGATTTTGTCAGCACTGGAAAAGCCCGACCATACAGAAAGAGCGAACAGGATGGAACTTCAAAAAAAGAAGGTCAAGAAGGGGTTGAGTTTTTAGTGCGCTATAAATACACAAAAGCACCAGGAAAACTTAAAACCAATGAATCAAGAACTTTTTGCGATAAAATGATGAAAGCGCAAAAAATATACCGAAAGGAAGACATTCTTGAAATGGGAACACAACAAGTAAACCCAGGATTTCAAAAGGGCGGTAAAACAAACCCAGACGGAACATACTCCATTTGGTTATACAAAGGCGGGGCAAGATGTTTTCATCGCTGGACTAGAAGAACATTTGCAAGAAAAGGCGGCAGAAGCTTAGGGGAAGCCATAAGTACAACAGAATCAATAAAAAGAGGGTTCAAACCAGAATCCAATAATAATAAAGTCTCAATAGCCCCCAAAAACATGCAGTATGCAGGCTACACAAAAGCGTATTGGGATAAAATGGGATTTGAAAATTAAAACAACATGGCTCAAGCATTATTTATAACACCAATAGACGTAAAGCGATTTACGCAAGCAAATGGAAACATATCTGATGATCGTTTTCTGCAAAATTTATTCATCGCTCAAGAAATTCACATACAACGATTTTTAGGAACGGATTTATACAGGGCAGTTGAAAGTAAAATTGAAAACAACACTTTATCAGGTCATTATTTAACCTTAGTAAAGGACTATGTAAAACCAGCACTTTGTCACTGGGCTATGGTTGAAATATTGCCAGCCTTGGCGGTTACAGTATCAAATAAAGGGGTTTATAGGCACACCTCAGAAAATAGCCAAGTGGCTACAAAAGAAGAAGTTGATTATTTGGTAGAAAAAGAAAGACAAACAGCTCAATATTTCTCAAATAGGCTTATTGATTATTTAGCAGATAATGCAACACAACATTTTCCAGAGTATTACACAAATAATGGAAATGAAGACATAAACCCAGATGATACGGCACAATTTCACGGACTTGTACTATGAAAAAAACAAAAAAACAAATCAAAAACGAACAGCTACTTGATATTTATTTGAAGAAGCTAATTGAAGAGCCTAAAACAGCACCTAAAAAGAAAACAAAAAAAGAACCTTTTTGGGGAATTTTTGAATAACCAACTGATTTATATCTTATTTAAAAAAACCAGATAAAATTTTAATAAAAAAAAATGAGAAATAATATAGTAAAAGCCAAATCTACAGATAGTGTTTCTAGGGGTTATGCCTCAGAGAAAATGTCTGTTGTATGGCAGCATTATATTGATAGTATAAACACGTTTGCTCTTTATAGTGATGGCGTTAATACTACATTTCCATTTTCTTATGGTGGCATACCAGTACCACATAACGCTTATTTTACATCTTTAAGCTTGGCTAGTATGCCATTTAGCACTAAACAAAACCCTAACGGAAGCAGCGTTACTTTAAGTGTTTATGCTAATAATGTTTTGTTAGGATCACAAACGCAAGCGCATGGAAATACTGTCAGAGAATATGTCAAATTTGATTTTGGCAGAGAATTATTTATAAACGCAAATGAAGTAATTACATTAAAATTACAAGTTAACGGAGAATGGTGGTATTGTGCTACAACTTCAATAATAACTCAAAGATAATGGATAACCCAATACTAGCATTAATACCAAGCGGCTATAAAGGTCAGACTGCCACAGCTCCAAAGGTTTACTCTGTTTTACCTAGTGATGGAAGTGGGGATTTTGCATTTGAAAGAAATGGCAAGGGTACAAGGGTTAATAAGGATAATCTTATAGAAACTATAGGTGCTTCTGTTGACGATTTAGCTCGTTTAGATTGGCTTAATAGTAATTGCCCTAGCTTACTTATAGAGCCTTTAAGAACAAACAGGCAAGTAAGGTCAGAGGAGATAGACAACGCTTCTTGGAGTAAGACAAATACAACAGTAACAGCTAATCAAACAACAGCACCAACAGGGGAGTTAACAGCCGATAAGTTATCAAGAACTTCAACAGCTGCTAATTATGTTTCTGGTCTTTCAAGTAAATCAGCTTCAAGTCAATTAGATGCAGTTTCTTCTGTTTTTGTAAAACAAGGTCAAGGAGATTTTATAGCCTTTAGGGCTCAAGGTTCTTATCCAAATAGAGCTGATGCAATATTTCAATTTAGCACTAAAACACTAACTACAAGTGTAGCGGGTAGTAATTTTAGCGTTACAAGTTCACAAGTTCAAGACTATGGTAATGGTTGGTATAGGCTTTCTATTGTTTATAATACAGACACTGCAGCAACGTTAGCCTCACTATTAAGCCCAAGAGCTACAAGCGGTCAAGTAGATGCTACAGACACGTCTACAACAGCTTTCGCTTATGTTTGGGGTGTTCAGTTTGAAGAGGGTAGCACACTTTCAAGTTATATAGAAACAGGTTCAGCAGCAACTACAAGACTTGCAGATGTTTGCAGTATAACCACTCCAGCAGGCGTAGCTACAATTACAGAAACTTTCGCAGATAATACAACTAACATAATCACTACTATACCTACTACATACACAGTAAGTAATGGATTGATTAAAAAAATAATAATGGACTAATGGGATTTGGAGAAGTATATAAAACAACATGGTGGGGATTACCACAAAAAGATGGATGGGGTGGTATTTATTATCAATTTCACAACACCAATGTAATAGAAAATTTACTAGCAAATACTAAGGCACGATCTACATATTATGAAAATGTTGCAGGTACAATAAACATTTTAACCGCTTTACAAAATTGTGAGATATGAGTAATTTATTAGAAAAATCAAGCATTTTATTAACTCCGCTAGCGTATAATAGCGCAAGTGTTTTATCTATTAAACCAACTAGCGGAGCTGGGGATTTTGAATTTAGACGACCAGGGTCAGCTACAAGAACAACACAAGATTTGTTAATTGAAACAGTTACAGATAACATCCCACGAATTGATTATTCTGGAGGGGTTGGTCATTGGTTATTTGAGCCAGAAAGTACAAATATTATTGAATATTCTAGTGATTTAAGCGCTTGGAATAAATTAAATAGTACTGTAACTCAAAGTAATCTTTTGTCTTTAGATGGAGTTAACAACTCTTATCTATATGAAAGCACAGCAACCAATTCTTATATTTATAAAGAAGTTTCTTTGCAAAATTTAACTGAATATACTTTGTCTTTTTTTGTAAAAAGTAATACTTCAACAAATGTAAAAGCTGATGTCTGGGACACAACACAATTAGAACAATGTAGTATTGAAGTCAATTTAACAACAAAAGTAATATCTAATTTTATTGGAACTTCTTATAAAATTGAAGATTACTCAAATAATTGGCTACGTATTTCTGTTACTTTTAATTCTGAAAATAATTTTGGTACAACATTTAACAGATATTTTAATGTGGATAGTGTAGGAACTGAATTATATATTTGGGGCGCTCAATTACAACTAGGAAATATGTCTTCATATATCCCAACTTCGGGCGCTGCAACGACTCGGTTGGCAGAAGTGGCAATCAATTCAGGTAATTCTTCATTAATAAACTCAGCCCAAGGAGTCATTTATGTAGAAATCGCTGCCTTAAATGATGATATAACACAAAGAACAATCTCAATATCAGATGGAACACTAGATAATAGAATTCAAATTAAATACGGGATCAGTTCCAACAGGATATCGGTTAAAGTTAGATCAAATGGTTCAACCACTTTTAATAAATATACAGCTAATTATGATATTTTAGAATACAATAAAATAGCGGTTTCATATAATGATTCTGATTATTCTTTTTGGGTTAATGGGGTAAAATTAGAAACTAGTTTTTCTGGTTCTACACCAACAGGACTCTATAAGTTAGATTTTAATGGTGTAAGTGCTTTGTCTGAATTTTTTGGAAAAACTAAATGTGTCGCAATTTTCAAGGAAGCTCTCACAGATGCAGAATTAACCTGTCTCACAACAATATAAAATAAATAAAAATGAAAGTAGGAAAATATCAGTTCAAAGACGAAAAAACCGCTTTAAGCAAGATTAGATTGCTTGGCGTAGCAAAAGACGAAGATGGCAACGAATATGCTTTACACAAGCATACGATCGTAAAGCTCGGTAACATTATCTTAAAGCCTGGGAAATACAACCCTGATGGTAAAGAAATTAAAGCACCGTTATTAAGTAGTAAATACCATTTAGACGTTGCTTGGCAGTTAGAGGACACTTATAGCGAAAATGGTAAGCTAATCAAAGCAGAACACCCTTATGGCTGGAAGTCGGCAAGTATTGACACTGATAGTAATGGAGTTCATTCCTTTTATGGAGTAGACTATTTAACACATAAATTTTAAGTTATGAACTTAGAAGACGACTTTAAAGTTGGAACATTTAACGCTGTATCATTGATGGTTAGTTTTACTGAGCTTGAAAATTTTTTAAAAGTAATTTTATTAATTGCTTCAATCGCTTACACACTACAAAGAATTTATGTAGGATGTTTTAAAAATAATAACAATGACAAAGAACTTTAATATATCTGAATTTAATTCTAAGGACGGCAGTAAAATGCCTTCTGAGGTTTATTTAAACATTGTAAAACTTGTTAGTCAATTACAAATATTAAGGAACTACACTGGCAGGGCTATAACTGTAAACAGTGGATATCGAAGCCCAAAGCATAATTTTAAAGTAGGGGGTAAATTATGGTCTCAGCATTTATTAGGCAAAGCAGCAGATATTACAATAGAAGGGTTAAAGCCTTCAGAAGTATATAGGCTAATAGATGAACTTATAGACATGGGATTGATGCTTCAGGGCGGTTTGGGTTTATATGAAAAAAAAGGGTTTGTTCACTACGATATAAGAAAAACTAAAGCACGCTGGTAATGAAAAAAATATTAAATTTTTTAGGTGGGAATGTAATTAGAGAAATAGGTGGTATAATAGATAATTTATTTACTACTGACGAAGAACGCCTAGAAGCTAAAAACAAAATTTTTAAAGTAATACAAGAAAAAGAGCTGGAACTTCAGAAAATGCAAACTGACGTCATAATTGCAGAAGCTAAAGGCAACTGGCTACAAAGAAGTTGGAGACCTATTTTAATGCTTTCTTTTGGATTTATAGTTATTTACTGCAAATTTATTGCTCCAGCGTTTAATTTAAACTCTCCAGAACTAGAAACCGAGTTTTGGAATTTACTGCAGTTAGGAATCGGGGGCTATGTTGTGGGTCGTTCTGCTGAAAAAATTGCTAACAGCGTCACAATAACCAAAAAATAAATATTAACTAAAAAATAATTTATGAGACCTAGATTAAATGGTAAAGTTTTAAAAGCTTACAAAAATTTAATAAAGGAGGAAAACAGAATTTTAGTAATTGGAGACATACATGCTCCTTTTGAACTTGATGGCTATTTTGAATTTTGCAAAGAAACCTATGCAAATTATAATTGCAACAAAGTTATTTTTATTGGCGACATAATAGATAATCATTACAGCTCATTTCATGTAAGCGATCCTGATGGCATGGGTGGTGGTGATGAACTTGACAGGGCAATCAATTGTGTTAAAAAATGGTATAAAGCTTTTTCTAAAGCTGACGTTTTAATTGGAAATCATGATCGTATTATTATGCGAAAAGCTTTTGATTCTCAAATCCCAAAAAGATGGGTAAAGTCTTACAATGATGTTTTAGGAACTCCAAAATGGAATTGGACTGAGCGAATTGTTTATGATAATGTTCAATATGTTCATGGGGAAGGTGGTACTGCTAGAACTAAGTCAAAAAACGACATGATGTCTACAGTGCAGGGTCACATACACACACAAGCTTATGTGGACTGGGCAGTGGGTAGAAACTTTAAAGTATTTGGTATGCAAGTAGGCTGCGGAGTGGATGGTGGCTCTTATGCTGCTGCCTATGCAAAGAACTTTAAAAAACAAGCAATTGGATGTGGTGTTGTAATTGGGGGTCATACAGCCATAAATTGCTTAATGAATCTCTAAATATTGGCAGTTTAGTACCCTATCTAGTACCCTATTAAGCAATCTACTCTGTAAGTTGCGGAGAGACAGGGACTCGAACCCTGGCGACAGTTACCCGTCGACAGATTAGCAATCTGCTCCATTACCACTCTGGCACCTCTCCTATTAAATGAACTTATGCAATAAAATTGCGGTTGCAAATGTAACTTTTCATTATTAAGAACGCAAACTATTTTTTTACTTTTTTATAGGAATTTTTACTTATTCCGGATATTCAATACGTAAGTGATACATATTGGCCAACTTATGTTTTAAAACCTTTTTTATAGATTGAATTTCTTTTAGAGTAATTGTAGCATTTAAAAACTGTTCTGTGTCCATTTGCTTAGAAACAATGGCATCTACAAAGTTGTTTATTTTAGTAGAATTGGGTTCCTTTAAACTTTTGGAAGCCGCCTCCACGCTGTCACACATCATTAAAATAGCGGTTTCCTTATTAAAAGGCTTTGGACCCCCATAGGAAAAGTCCGAAGCATCAAAGGCTAAATTACTTTCTACTTGCTTGTTGTAAAAATAATAAACCACACTACTCCCATGGTGCGTTCGTATAAAATCGATGACACGGTCAGGTAGGTTATTCTTTTTGGCTAACTCAATGCCATCAATTACATGATTGATAATAATTTGCGCACTTTCTTTTGGCGATAATTCATCGTGTGGGTTAATACCTGTCGATTGATTTTCTGTGAAATAAGTGGGGTTTACCATTTTACCGATGTCATGATACAAGGCCCCCACCCTAATCAACATCGCATTAGCTCCAATTTCATTGGCAGCAGCTTCAGCTAAGTTGGCAACATTTAAAGAGTGATGAAAGGTTCCTGGTGCTTTTTCTGATAATTCTTTTAATAGCTTAGAGTTGGTATCAGATAACTCCAACAGAGATACATCGGACACCAAACCAAATACTTTTTCATATACATAAATTAAAGGCTGTACAAATAAGGTTGCCAAACCACAAAGGACAAATAACAAAAAGGTTTCCCATTGTAAATTATCAATACTTCCCTCATGAATAACGTAAAAGGCAAAATAAGATATTATGTATATGAGCGTTATTTGCCCGACAGATATAAACAAGTTAGCGCGTTTATACAACTCCGAAACCGTAAGAATCGTCACAATTCCTGCAATGATTTGCAAAAACATGTATTCATAATTATTAGCTACCACAAAGCCCAACAGTAAAACCGTAATCACATGGGTAAACAACCCTAAACGTGCATCAAAAAATGCTTTTAAAATAAGGGGCAAAATACAAAGAGGCACTACATAAATATAGGAGGAATTATAATTAACCACAAGAGTGGTTAGAAACACCATTAAAACGATATTGAAAAATATAAAAGTGACCTTGGTATTATTCTCAAAAACCTCAAGTCTATATTTTTTCATAAATAACAAGAGCATCAACAACGCCAATGACACTAAGACCGTATAAGCCGAGAGAATCCAATAATAGTTTGAATCACTTAAAACTTGTGACTCATATTCAGACTCCAAAGATTTAAGGATATCATACTTATCCCCTTGTACCACTTCTCCTTTAGAAATAATAAGCGTTTGCTTATCTACACGCCCTCTGACCAGCTTTTGCTGGCTTAACCGCTCTTCTACAGACGCTTGTGTGAGCAATTTATTGAACCGCACGTTTGGTTTCACTATATCAAAAAACAGTGCTAAGAAACGTTGACGGTAGGCCTCTAGCCCAAGAGAGTTTACTGTTGACTCTACAAAAGACTTTAAATTGGTTTGAGGGAAAAAACTATCAAAAGGTTTAAACCCATTTTGAGTCTTATTTACTAAAACAGAAATTTGCTGGTTTGAGTCGTAATCATAAGCCCCCTCCAAAACCCCACTCTGATAAATTTGGTTGAGTATCTTTGAACCATTTTCATATAAGTCCGCTTTTATCTGATCTTCTGAGAGCTCATAAAATAAGCGATCAAATGCCGATATATATTCTATTTTTATACTAGCAAAAGCTACGGTATCAACGTCAAAAAAAACAGGAGATTGCTTGGTGATCTGCGCCTTTTCGGAGGTTATTTCTTCAGATGATTTTTTGATTGCAAAATCAAAAGGAGCGTATAAGTTTTCGGATTGCCAGGGTTTTCCTTTTTCAAAACTATACCTAAACGTTCCACTTTTTGGAAATAGATATACAATTACAAAAGTGGTTAAGATAAACAGAAACACCTTGTATATTAAGGAATGGTTTTTATGAAATAGGTTTATTAGATCTTTCATCAAGTCATATAGAAATTCAAAATTAGTTAAGGAACACTGAAAAAGGATTCAACTAATTGTAATATTATGTTGGTACTAATACTCAAAAGTAATAAAAAGAAGTGCATTTTCTCTCTATATTAAGATAATCCTACTTTATATATCCTAAATTTTCGTTATTTTCGCAAGTATCATCTCTAAATAAACAACTATGAGTAAAGACGTTGTAATCGTATCTGCAGCAAGAACACCGATAGGTAGTTTTTTAGGAGCCCTTTCTACCGTTCCTGCTCCCAAACTTGGGGCCATTGCTATCAAAGGTGCTCTTGAAAAAATCAGTCTAGACCCCACACTTGTAGATGAAGTATTGATGGGTAATGTGGTTCAATCTGGTGCGGGTCAAGCCCCAGCAAGACAAGCTGCAATATACGCAGGCATTCCAGATTCTGTCCCTTGTACTACCGTTAACAAAGTATGTGCTTCAGGAATGAAAACTATTATGCAAGCAGCCCAATCTATTGCCCTAGGCGATGCGGATATTATTGTGGCCGGCGGCATGGAAAACATGAGTTTAATTCCTCACTATTACAATGCGCGTACTGCTCAAAAATTTGGAGGCATTACTTTGGAAGATGGGATGCAAAAAGATGGATTAGTCGATGCATATGCGAACCAAGCTATGGGGGTCTTTGCAGATACGTGTGCAGAAAAACATAACTTCACTCGTGAGGCACAAGATGCCTTTGCGATGCAATCATACCAACGTACTACTGAGGCATGGGCCGCTGGGAAATTTGATTCTGAAATAGTTCCGGTAAAAGTACCGCAACGACGCGGTGAACCTATTGTAGTAGATACCGATGAAGAATATACCAACGTACGTTTAGAAAAAATACCGAGTCTGCGTCCCGCTTTTACAAAAGAGGGAACAGTGACTGCTGCCAACGCTTCTACTATTAATGACGGTGCGGCGGCACTCGTACTAATGAGTAAGGAGAAAGCGGATGAATTAAAATTAAAACCTTTAGCAACCATAAAAGGGTATGCAGATGCGGCTATGGAACCTGAATGGTTTACAATAGCACCCTCAAAAGCATTGCCAAAAGCACTAGGAAAAGCAAATATTGATATCTCTGATGTAGACTTTTTTGAATTCAATGAAGCCTTTTCAGTTGTAGGTCTTGCAAATACAAAATTACTAGGACTGGATGACTCTACTGTCAATGTAAACGGAGGAGCGGTTTCTTTGGGACACCCACTAGGATGCTCTGGAGCAAGAATTATTGTAACTTTACTAAGTGTGTTAGAACAAAATAACGGAAAAATTGGGGCGGCTGCAATCTGCAATGGTGGCGGCGGTGCTTCGGCATTAATCCTAGAACGAAATATATAAGGAATGCAGTACGGCCTTTGCTACTTAAGCGTTGTTGCTTTAAGATTTGAAGCCACAGATACTAGTGAATTAGTTTCTCAAGTACTGTATGGCGACTGTTTTAAAGTTTTAGAGCGTCGTAAATCTTGGAGTCGAATTCGACTGGCTTTTGATAAATATGAAGGCTGGATTGATAATAAACAATATCAGCTTATGGAAGAGGCTGACTATAAAAACCTTCAAAAAGAAACGCCTTTATTAACTACGGATCTAGTCGATTTCATTACCGATCACAACCAACAATTACATCCAATATTATTAGGCTCTTGCCTCAACGGTCTCCCCTATCTAAAACACCACTTTGAAGGCGCCAAAGCAAAAGGGAAGCTAGACAAGTCTACTCTTGTTGATACCGCTTTATTATATCTCAACACGCCGTACTTATGGGGTGGGAAAACACCCTTTGGTATTGACTGCTCAGGGTTTACTCAAATGGTTTATAAGCTAAACGGTTTTAAGATTCTTAGAGATGCCTCACAACAAGCCTCACAAGGCGAAGCCCTTAGTTTTATTGAAGAAAGCACGCCTGGGGATTTAGCGTTTTTTGACAATAGTGAAGGGGTAATTACTCACGTGGGTATAATTATGGAAGACCATCATATCATTCATGCGCACGGAAAGGTACGAATAGACCTATTGGACCACAGTGGGATTTATAATGTAGACACACAAACGCACTCACACAAACTCCGAGTTATCAAAAAGATAGTATCATAAAAAAAGCCATTCAAAATTTGAATGGCTTTTTTTATGTGTAATTATTATTTTCTATTGCTTTTCTTCTAAAGAATCTGCAATGGCTTTAAATTCTTTAAATTTTTCAGTATTCCCTACAGCACTATGAATGTTAGATAATGTTTTGGCTGCTTGGAAATTTTCTGGAGAGGAGATTAACGCACTTTCTAAGTAAGGAATTGCCTCCAAATACATTTGTTTACGCTTTTCTTTTAATTGATCGTATTTACGATCATCTGCTTTCGAAGATCCTAAGTTATTCATCTCGTCTAAAATTGTCTGCTCTTGACTTAATATCAAAGCCGATAAGTTAATGTAGGCATTTGTGTAGTCTGACTTCAGTTCAATAGCACGTAGATAGTATTCTTTAGAATTTTCAAAATCCCCTATATCGGACGAAATCACTCCCAAATTATATTGTAGTTCTGGATTATTCGGGTCTTTTACTATTGCAATTTCCAGTAACTCCTTAAACTTATTTGTATCACCCATCTTATAATATAAATTGGCTTCGGATAATAAAAGGTTTATGTTGTTTGGGTCTTGTTTTCTAGCAACAGTAAATGCTTCTAGCGCTTTGTCATTGTCTCCGTTTCGCATATAAATTAATGCGATGTTCTTAATTATTTCAGGAAATTTAGATTTTGTAAATTCTTCTGAAGGGTTGGCATGTGTACCTGCCTTAATAGAAACCTTCATCAGCAACTCATTATCAAAAGATTCTTTTTTATTGGTTTTTAAGTTCGTTGCGAACAATTTTTTCTCTGCTCCTGAAAATTTGAGTGCTCTTAACGTTTCATACAAATCGAGAGAACGATCGTATTGTTTTGCAGTAACCGATGTAGAAGCCGCATAATATAAATATATGGTGTCCGAAGGAGATAAATTATAAGCAACTTCAAAGTAATCTGAAGAGGTTTCATATTCACTTTTATCTAAAAGCGAACTTGCTTTATTAACCAAGTATGCACGCAATCGTTGCTTTTGGCGTTTGGCTTCTTCAACATCCGCTGCAGCGTTTACAAATTGCAAAGCTTCAATTGATTTTTTAACCCCACTTAAATCGGAATTCACAGTTTCTACTGCTGGACCTCCTCCAGATTTTGAGTAAAAAACACTTCTGTACAAGTAATACTTACTTTTGTATTTCGCTGCCATAGTACCCAATAAAGCTTCTGCAGCATCAAGTGCAATTTCTGCCTTATCATAGTTTTCTTTTGCTAACTCTTTTTTAGCGGTTCTTAGTTCTTTTTTTTGTGCAACAGCAGAAAAACTTAATGTTAATGCGATTGCGAATACGATGTACTTTTTCATATTAATTAAGTTTGTTTTATTCTTCTTCTTCTAGTTGAGTATTATTAGCTAGTTCATCAGTTTGAGAGGCGTTAATTTCGCCAGAACCTTCTTCTGTTTGCTCTGCATCTTCATCAATTTCTTCTTCATCTTCGCGCATTACTTTTGCGACTGCAGCGATCGAATCATTCCCTTTAAGATTGATTAAGCGAACCCCTTGAGTCGCACGACCCATCACTCTTAAATCTTCCACCGCTAATCGGATAGCAACTCCTGATTTATTAATAATCATTAGATCATCTTCGTCAGTCACATTTTTGATAGATACTAAATTTCCGGTTTTATCTGTAATTGATATAGTCTTAACCCCTTTACCCCCTCTATTTGTGATTCGGTAATCTCCCAAGTTAGAACGTTTTCCATAGCCATTTTCAGAAACAACCAAAATATTACTCTCCATATCATCCACAGCAATCATGCCAATAACTTCATCAGCTTCATGGGCAAGGGTAATACCTCTAACTCCTGAGGCACCCCGACCCATTGGTCGCGTCTTAGCTTCTTCGAATCGAATGGCTTTACCAGATTTTAAAGCGATAACCACTTGACTTTCTCCAGTTGTTAATTTAGCTTCTAGCAACTCATCATCTTCCTTAATAGTAATGGCATTAATTCCATTTGTTCGTGGACGAGAATATTGTTCTAAAGAGGTCTTTTTAACCTGTCCTTTCTTAGTTGCCATGATGACATACTGAGAATTAATATAGTCTTCATCTTTAAGATCTTGAGTACAAATAAAGGCCTTGACCTTGTCGTCTTGCTCAATATTTATCAAGTTTTGAATAGCGCGACCCTTTGAGGTTTTACTACCTTCTGGAATCTCATAAACACGCATCCAGAAACATTTTCCTTTTTGAGTAAAGAACAACATATATTGGTGGTTAGTTCCCACAAATAAATGTTCTAAGAAATCTTCATTTCGAGTGGTTGATGCTTTTTGCCCAACTCCTCCTCTATTTTGAGTTCTATATTCGGTTAAAGAAGTTCGTTTTATATAGCCTGCATGAGAGATTGTAATAACCACCTGCTCATTAGGAATCATATCTTCAATAGATAAGTCACCTCCAGCATATTCAATCACTGAACGACGCTCATCTCCGTATTTTTCCTTAACGACCGCTAGCTCTTCTTTGATGATAAGCATACGACGTTCTTTTTTGTCAAGAATATCTTTTAACTCATCGATAGTTTTCATGATATCGTCATATTCCCCACGTAACTTGTCTTGTTCTAGACCTGTTAACTGTCTTAACCTCATCTCAACAATCGCTTTTGATTGAATCTCAGTAAGCTTAAAACGTTCTATTAATTTTTCTCGAGCCTGTTCTGCATTAGAACAGCTTCTAATAATTGCTATAACTTCATCGATATTATCAGACGCAATAATTAGACCCTCTAATATGTGGGCGCGTTCTTCTGCCTTCTTTAATTCGTAAGTTGTACGTCGCACAACAACAACATGACGGTGTTCAACAAAATGATGAATCATATCTTTCAGATTCAACATTTCTGGACGCCCGTTAACCAATGCTATATTATTCACACTAAAGGAAGACTGAAGTGCCGTATATTTATAAAGTTTATTTAAAACAATGTTAGGAATGGCGTCTTTTTTCAGAACGTAAACAATACGCATTCCGTTTCTATCCGATTCGTCACGAATCGTAGAAATACCTTCCATTTTCTTATCGTTAACCAGGTCAGCAGTCTTTTTAATCATGTCTGCTTTGTTAACTTGGTAAGGAATTTCAGTCACAATAATACATTCACGTCCATTGACATCTTCAATATTTGCTTTGGCACGAATAACCACACGACCACGACCTGTTTTAAAAGCCTCTCTTACGCCATCATATCCGTATATAGTTCCTCCAGTTGGAAAATCCGGTGCTTTGACATGTGTAATCAATTCATCAATATCAATATCTTTGTTGTCAATATAGGCTGTAATTCCGTCAACAACCTCAGAGAGGTTATGTGGCGGCATATTTGTAGCCATTCCTACCGCAATACCAGAAGCTCCGTTTACTAATAGTCCTGGAATACGGGTTGGCAATACCGTTGGCTCTTGTAGCGTATCATCGAAGTTTAATTTATGATCAACAGTATCTTTATCAATATCTGCTAGCATATCTTCAGATATTTTTCGCATTCTAGCTTCTGTATAACGCATGGCTGCTGGGCTGTCTCCATCAATAGAACCAAAATTTCCTTGACCATCTACCAACATATAACGAAGACTCCATTCTTGTGCCATACGAACCATGGCGTCATAAACAGAGGTATCTCCATGGGGGTGATACTTTCCTAATACTTCACCAACAATTCTTGCTGACTTTTTATGAGCAGTGTTAGCCCTAACACCCAGTTCATGCATTCCAAACAAAACCCTGCGATGTACAGGCTTGAGACCGTCTCTAACATCTGGAAGTGCTCGAGACACAATAACTGACATCGAATAATCGATGTAAGCGGACTTCATTTCATCTTCAATATTAATAGGAATTACCTTTTCACCTTCTATCATTTGTAAGCTGTATTTTCGTTCGTAATATAACCGAGCTAATATACTACTTTTCAAGTTATTATTACACTAATTCAAGCAGGCTTTTTAGCTCAATTTATCAACAATTGTAAGGGGTGAATTCGTTAATAAATACAGGCTAAAAAATTTTGATTTTAATTAGTTTTTTGTATCATTTGTATATATTTAAAATAAAATGGGAATAGTTCTTGATATACTCCCAATGAATATGTAAATTTAAAAATAGATTTTTTTTTTATGGATGATAATTTTTCCCCCAGAGTTAAGGATGTTATTTCTTATAGTAAAGAAGAAGCGCTTCGTCTTGGTCATGATTTTATTGGTACTGAACACCTTATGCTTGGTCTTTTAAGAGATGGCAATGGGAAGGCCATAGATATTTTAAACTCACTAGATATTGACCTAAGTCATTTGCGTAGAAAGGTGGAGATTTTAAGCCCTGCCAATCCAAATATGATGATCACTTCAAATGAGAAAAAAAACCTTCACCTTACTCGTCAGGCGGAACGCGCACTAAAAACAACTTTTTTAGAAGCTAAACTATTTCAAAGTAAATCAATAAATACTGCGCATTTACTTTTGTGTGTTTTAAGAAACGAAAACGACCCTACTACGAAACTTTTAAATAAAATGAAAGTAGACTACGATAGTGTCAAAGAACAATTTAAATATATGATTACAAACGACGATGAATTTTTAGACAGCCCAAAGGCCGAATCATTCCCTAGTGATGACGCACCCAAGGATGATAACAAAGACAGTTCTTTTGGACAAACAACAAGTCAAAAGGGCTCAAATAAATCAAAAACACCTGTTCTAGATAATTTTGGAAGAGATCTTACTGCGATGGCGGAACAAGGAAAACTTGACCCCGTAGTTGGACGTGAAAAAGAAATCCAGCGCGTCTCTCAAATTTTAAGTCGACGAAAGAAAAATAATCCACTTCTTATTGGAGAGCCTGGAGTCGGCAAATCAGCTATTGCAGAAGGCTTAGCAATTCGAATTGTAAAGCGAAAAGTGTCCCGTATTCTTTTTAACAAACGAGTGGTTACATTGGATTTAGCCAGTATTGTAGCGGGTACTAAGTACCGTGGACAATTTGAAGAACGCATTAAGGCCGTAATGAACGAGCTGGAAAAAAATGATGATATCATTTTGTTTATTGATGAAATACACACTATAGTTGGGGCCGGTGGTGCTACAGGAAGCCTAGACGCATCTAATATGTTTAAGCCTGCTCTTGCACGCGGAGAACTGCAATGTGTAGGAGCCACTACTCTTGACGAATACAGACAACACATTGAAAAGGACGGTGCTTTAGAACGTCGTTTTCAAAAAGTAATTGTGGAGCCAACTTCTGTCAGTGAAACCATTGAAATTTTAAATAATATAAAAAACAAATACGAAGAACATCATAATGTAGAGTATACTCAGGAGGCAATTGAAGCCTGTGTTAAGTTAACCAATCGCTACATGACCGACCGTTTTTTACCAGATAAAGCAATTGATGCCTTAGATGAAGCAGGCTCAAGAGTGCACATAACAAATATTGATGTGCCAGATCAAATCGTGGAATTAGAAGCCCAGCTTGAAGAAGTAAAAGCGACTAAAACATCTGTTGTTAAAAAACAAAAGTACGAGGAAGCTGCCAAGCTACGAGATGACGAAAAACGCTTAGAAAAGAGTCTTGCTGACGCCCAAGAAAAGTGGGAAGCAGAATCAAAACTAAATCGAATTGTGGTCAGTGAAAGTGATGTCTCAGAAGTAGTTTCAATGATGACAAGCATTCCCGTAAACCGAATTGCACAAAAAGAAAGTAATAAACTATCCAAACTTCCCGAGCTTATAAATGGGAAAGTAATTGGGCAAGACGAAGCAGTTTCAAAGGTTGTGAAAGCGATTCAGAGGAATCGTGCCGGACTTAAAGATCCTAATAAGCCAATTGGGTCATTTATATTTTTGGGGCAAACAGGCGTGGGTAAAACACAACTTGCCAAAGTACTTGCTAAAGAATTATTTGACAGTGAAGATGCGCTTGTGAGAATTGACATGAGTGAATACATGGAGAAATTTGCCATTTCAAGATTGGTTGGAGCCCCTCCAGGATATGTAGGCTATGAAGAGGGGGGACAACTCACCGAAAAAATACGACGCAAGCCCTATGCTGTCGTCCTTTTGGATGAAATAGAAAAAGCACATCCAGATGTTTTCAACATGCTACTACAAGTATTAGATGATGGGTTCTTAACAGATAGTTTGGGTCGGAAAATTGACTTTAGCAATACCATTATTATAATGACTTCCAATATTGGAGCTCGTAAACTAAAAGATTTTGGTTCAGGAGTTGGTTTTGGAACTTCAGCTCAAAAATCTCAAGAAAGCTCAAATGCAAGAAGTGTAATAGAAAATGCTCTTAAGAAAGCATTTGCTCCAGAATTTCTGAATAGGATTGATGACGTAGTTGTATTCAATAATCTTGAAAAAGCAGATATCGACAAAATTATTGATATTGAACTCAGCAAGTTACTGGAACGAATTTCAGAGTTAGGGTACACCCTTAAACTAAGTAAGAAAGCAAAAAGTTTTATTGCCGAAAAAGGGTTTGACAAGCAATATGGTGCTCGTCCGCTAAAACGAGCTATTCAAAAATATGTTGAAGATGCCTTAGCTGAAGAGATCATAAAGTCTAATGTTCATGAAGGGGATATCATTAATTTAGATATTGGTAAGGACGATGCCAAACTAGAAATAAAAATCACATCTACTAAAAAACAGGAAGAATCTTAATAAATAAAAAAGCCTCACAATGTGAGGCTTTTTTATTATAACTAGTTAAAAAGCAGTTCGCTTTCAAGTTCTGTATTTTGAATAAATCGTATGGATTTTTCTATATCGTCATGAAGTATCCTGTCTTCTGTTACTTTTGGGACTTCTAATCTAAAACTGGATATGAAAGTTTTTAAAAATGGAGATGTATTTTTTGTCCTAAAAAACAGTGCTTGTGACGCATTGAATAATTCAATCGCTAAAATACGCTCAACATTGTCTATGATTTGATACGCTTGGACCGCAGCATTTGCCCCCATACTTACATGGTCTTCTTGACCATTAGAAGAAACAATAGAATCTACACTAGCCGGAGTTGCTAATTGCTTGTTTGCACTCACAATACTCGCCGCTGTATACTGTGGAATCATAAAACCTGAGTTTAAGCCTGACTTATCCACCAGAAAAACCGGTAATTCCCTTAATCCAGATACCAATTGGTAGGTTCTTCTTTCGGAAATGTTTCCAATTTCAGCCATGGCTATTTTAAGGAAATCAAAACCAAAAGCTAATGGCTGACCGTGAAAATTTCCGCCAGAAATAATTTTGTCTTCTGTTATAAAAATGTTAGGGTTATCTGTAACCGCATTTATTTCGGTCACAAACGTATTTCTAACAAACGATAAGGTGTCTTTAGTGGCTCCATGAACCTGAGGCATACATCTAAATGAATAGGGGTCTTGTACATGTTTTTTTGGCTGAAGCATTAATTCACTCCCTTCCAAAAAACTGCAAATACGTTCGGCTGTTTTAATCTGTCCATTATGAGGACGTACTAAATGCACTAGGGGATCAAATGGTTCTAGTCGACCATCATAAGCATCCAAAGATAAACTTCCGATAAGATCGGCCATATAATTAAGTTTGTAAGACTTTAATAAACAATGAATTCCATAAGCAGCCATAAATTGAGTTCCATTTAACAATGCCAATCCCTCTTTAGACTGTAGTGTTATAGGCTGCCAACCAAATATATCTAAGACTTCTGAGGTCGGTAACTTTTCACCTTTATACCAAACTAAACCCTCACCCAAAAGTGGCAAAGCCAAATGTGCTAGTGGAGCCAGATCTCCAGAAGCACCCAAAGAACCTTGAGTGTATACAACAGGCAAAATATCATTGTTATAAAATGCTACTAAGCGCTCTACCGTTTCAAGGTAAACCCCACTATGACCATAACTAAGCGATCTTATTTTTAATAGCAACATTAACTTCACAATGGACTCAGGAACAAAATCTCCTGTTCCACATGCATGAGAACGCACTAAGTTTGCTTGTAATTTTGTAAGGTTTTCTGAGTCAATTCTAACATCATACAAAGAACCAAAGCCCGTATTAATGCCGTAAATAGGATCTAATGTTGTTGCTATTTTTTTATCTAAATAGTTTCTACAACGAATAATGCTTTGTCTAACCTCATCTGAAAGTCCAATTTTAAGCTCTTCATTAATGAGGCTATTGAGTATGGGAAGGCTAAATGCTTGGGAGCTGATAGTGTACATTTGTCGTAAGTTAGATTTTTTCAAAATTGAACATTACTTAATAAATACGCAAGTAATTACTAATTTATTAATTAAAAATAGTTAATACTCTTGTTTATGACTCAATTTAGCTAAATAAGTATGAAATGTATAATATGAAAAATACTCGTTGTACAACAATCTAGTTGCGTTCGGAAACAGTTAAAGAAAATTCCGAAGCTGTAGCTCGTTGATGCCTTCGTGAGAAGCGTCCGAGACTACCTTTCCATTTTTTATAACCAATAATTGTGGCGATTGATGAACCACTTCAAAGTGGTTTGCAATTTCATTTGAAATTTCTCTATGGTTTAATAGGTCTAAATAATGAGCCCCAAACTCATCAGAAGAATACGTAAGATGTGCTATAAAATCTGCTAACACAAAACGACTTATGCTACATCGGGTAGAATGCTTGAAAATTAATTGAGGACACTTAAAAGAATCTGCTATTAAAGTCTCTAAGTGTGCCTTAGATTCAATAACAATCCCTGGCCATGACGGCTTATTTTCTGATTTAAACATTGAATCAAAAATTCCCATATATTTAGTGTTTTAGTTATTATATTATTAAAGGTTTTTACAATTTTATGTCTGGATCAAAACTATAAAATAAAACCTAAATAAGGGATATAGACTCGATAAATTTATTTAAACAAATAATTATCAAATGGCAACAATTATAATCAAACAAAAACTGTAACAATTTCTAGTTATGAAAGTCTTAGTATTGTTAATTAGTCAGATAAAAGCAATGTCGAGTCTTTACAAAAGACAAGCATTGCTTTTGTATTTTCATTGATTTACTAAACTCAAAGTCACAGCATTTAATTACTAATGCAGCCGCCACAGCTATTATTAAATTATAAACATTTGTATATCAGGGTATATTATTTGATAACTCTTTGCTATCAAATACAAATTTTGCTTAGTTTTGAACTCTGATGAAAAAGTCTGTTAACATATTAAACAAAAAAGCACGATTTACATACGATCTCTTAGATTCATATGTAGCGGGCATTGTACTCACAGGGACGGAAATAAAATCCATTCGTGAGAGCAAGGCCTCTATTGCTGAAAGTTTTTGTGAGTTTAATTTAAGAGGTGAGCTTTTTGTGATTAACATGACTATTCAAGAATATGACTTTGGAAATCACTATAACCATGCCCCCAAAGCAGAGCGCAAATTATTACTCAATAAAAAAGAGCTCAAAAAACTTGAAAAGGAAGTAAAAAATTCTGGACTCACCATCGTTCCCTTAAAGTTATTTATAAACGACAAGGGGTTTGCCAAGCTTAGAATTTCTTTAGCTAAAGGAAAAAAACTTTTTGATAAGCGGGAAACCATTAAAGACCGTGATAACAAACGAGACTTAGACCGGGTGAAAAAGAATTTTAAGTAGCCCTTATAACTTTGTGTATTTTATTCAATAAATTATTTATTTGTAACAATAAGCCGATGTAGTCGTCTTAGTTTATAACAAACCTTTAATCTTAACAAATGCGCTTATTATTCTTTTTCTTACTCACCTCTATATCTGTCTCTGCTCAGCTTAAAGGTTCTATTGCAGATATTGAAAACCAACCCATCCCCTACGTTAATATATATCTTGAAAACTCCTATACGGGAACCACCTCAAATGAACAGGGGAACTATGAATTGGCACTGTCAGTACCTGGGACTTACAATGTTGTATTTCAGTTTTTGGGATTAAAAACACAAACTAAAACCATTGAAATTAAAGAATTTCCTTATACTTTAGACGTCACTTTATTAGAAGAAAAAATCTCCTTAAATGAAGTGGTTATTGATGCGAATGAAAACCCTGCAAATCGAATTGTACGGGCTGCCATTAAAAACCGAAAAACACAGTTGGAAAAAATTAATTCATTTTCGGCAGACTTTTACTCCAAAGGTCTTATTCGCATCGATAGCGTCCCAGAAAAATTTATGGGGCAAGAGTTGAAACTTGATATTGGTTTAGATTCTACCCGTTCTGGAATTATCTATTTATCAGAAACAATTTCTAAAATAAAATACCAGAAACCAGATAAACTTACAGAAAAAATAATTGCTTCAAAAGTAAGTGGAGACTCAAACGGGTTTAGTTTTAATAATGCGCTTGATGTTGATTATAATTTTTATAATAATACCGTTAAAATTAATGCAGAGATCGTCTCTCCTATCGCAGAGTATGCTTTTAAATACTACCGCTACAATCTTGAGGGCGTCTTTTATGATAATCGCGGAAATTTAATAAATAAAATCAAAGTCACCCCGCGTCGTGAAAATGACCCTGTTTTTGAAGGAAATATTTACATTGTTGAAAATCAGTGGGCTTTGTTTGGGTTAGAGCTACAAGTAAATGGCAGTCAAATTCAACTTCCAATTGTGGATTCAATCACTATTAAACAAAATTTATCTTATGACGAAAATGAGAACCACTGGATTATTCGATCTCAAACGATTGGATTTGAATATGGGTTTTTCGGTTTTAATGGGGACGGAAGTTTTGTGGCTAATTACTCTAACTACTCTTTAAATCCTAAGTTTGAAAGAGACGTGTTTTCAAATGAAATTTTATCATTTGAAGGAGAAGCTAATAAAAAAGATTCTAAATACTGGAATACACTTAGACCAGTCCCATTAACCGATGAAGAGCTTAAAGACTATACCAAGAAAGACAGCATACAAACACTTAAAGCATCCAAAACATACCGTGATTCGGTAGACCTTAAAAATAATAAATTTAAACTTGGAAACTTACTATTTGGATACAACTACGAAAACTCTTTTGAACACAAAGAGTTCGATATTAGCAGTCCGTTGGCTGGCGTCAATTTCAATACGGTTCAAGGATTTAATACTATGGTCGATATCAATTACACAAAACGCTACGATGAGTTTAAAAATTATCTTGCGATAGAAAATCAAGTAAATTATAGTTTTGACACTCAAATCCTCAGAGGGACTGTCGGTTTTCGCTATAAGTTTAATAATATCAATAATTTAAATATAGGGTTTAGTGCGGGTCTCAAAGTACAGCAGTTTAACGATCAAGGTCCTATTTCGAGGTCCATCAATTTTTTGAGTAGTTTACTTTTTGAGGAGAATTATATGAAATTATTTGAAAATCGATTCGTCAAAATAAATTATGGTCAGGAGCTTTTTAATGGATTCCGATTTGGTACGTCACTCAGTTACGAGAACCGCAGAGGATTGTTCAATAGTACCGATTATACGACGCTTAATCAAGATGACAAATCCTACACAAGCAACAATCCTTTAGACCCCTTAAATTTTGATTCAGCCCCTTTTGAAAATCATAATATTCTTAAATTCAAGTTTAATGGTGCCATCCGTTTTGGGCAAAGATACCTGAGCTATCCGGGGAGTAAATTTAATGTCTCTAACCGGAAATACCCAAAACTTAACTTTCGTTTTGAAAAAGGATTTGGAGCAACAAATACTCACTATAATTATGACCATTTAAGTGTCAATCTGTCTCAAAATTTTAGCTTAGAAAATAAAGGAGAGTTTAGTTATAACTTATTTGGTGGTACTTTTTTCGGAGCTTCATCAATCGCGTTTATGGATGCTAAACACATCAATGGAAATCAAACCCATGTAACTCTAGATGATAGGTATTTATCTAGCTTTAAAAATGTAGGGTACTATGATTTTAGCACTTCCGAAAACTATGTAGAGTACCACTTAGAACATAATTTTAATGGATTTATACTAGGAAAAATTCCTTTGATTAATAAACTAAATTATAATTTAATTGTTGGGCTACAAGGATTTGCAACAAAAGATCAAAAACCCTATAAAGAATTTAGCTTAGGAATTGATAATATTGGCTGGGGAAGGTTTCGCTTGCTAAGAATTGATTATGTGAGATCTTACAAATCTAAATTCGTAAATGATGCATTCTTATTTGGGGTTAGTTTCTAATTCTTATTTTCTAAAAGTGGAACAAACTTAAAACTCCCTAGTTCATGTTTTTCAAACTCTTTGGGCCCTTTACGAATATAAAGTGTCATTATTTGATCAACATCTCCGACGGGAATCACTAACCTACCTCCTATTTTTAATTGAGACAGTAATGGCTTTGGGACAAAAGGCGCCCCAGCAGTTACAATAATGCGATCAAAAGGAGCTTCATCTACAAGGCCTTTATAGCCATCGCCAAAGATTAATCGTTTAGGAACATAGCCAATTTTAGGCAGGAATTTACTTGTTTTCTTGAACAACTCTAGTTGGCGTTCAATACTATAAACATGAGCACCTAGCAGACATAAAACTGCGGCTTGATAGCCACTTCCAGTTCCAATTTCGAGAATCTTATCCCCTGGATTTATTTCAAGTAATTCTGATTGAAACGCCACAGTATAAGGCTGTGAGATAGTTTGACTTGCTGCAATAGGGAATGCTTTATCCTGGTAAGCGTGATCCACAAAACTTGAATCCATAAAAAGATGTCGAGGAATAGAACCAATAGCTTCTAGCACGTTAGTGTTTGTAATGCCTTTAGAAACTAAAATCGCTACCAATTGCTTGCGTAATCCTTTATGTTTAAACGTATCTTTCAAAAGAGTGAATGAGTAGAAGGATGTTCTTCTTAATTAAAAAGTAAAGGTAGGTTAAACGCGCGCTTTTTTCAAATTTAAAATTTGATTAAGTAGGTAATATTTTAAATAACAAAAAAGGTTGAAACACTTAAAAAACATTTTTTATTTTATTTTTAATAGGCATATTAAATAAAAGCTGTAAAAAAACCATAGTTTTACATAAAATCTTAATTATGAAGCTAAAAGCAGGCGTTTTAGGTGCTGGTCACTTAGGGAAAATTCATCTTAAATTACTTCAGCAATCTGAAAAATATGATCTTGTGGGGTTTTATGATCCTGATGAATCAAATGGCAAAAAGGTTGAAAAAGAATTTGGATACTCCTACTATAATTCAATAGAAGCCTTAATTGAAGCCGTTGATGTTATAGATATTGTAACTCCCACCCTTTCTCACTATACATGTGCTATAAAAGCGATTACTAAAGGAAAACACGTTTTTATTGAAAAACCAATAACTAATACAGTTGAAGAGGCTGAACATATTCGTCTTTTAGTGAACGAGAACAACCTGAGAGGCCAAGTAGGACACGTAGAACGTTTTAATCCCGCATTTATAGCTGTTAAAGACGATATTAAATCTCCTATGTTTATAGAGACTCACCGACTAGCTGAATTTAATCCCCGTGGCACCGATGTTCCTGTGGTATTAGACTTAATGATTCATGATATTGACATCATTTTAAGTGTTGTTAAATCAGCTGTTAAAAACATAACAGCGAGTGGCGTTTCTGTGATAAGCGAAACTCCAGACATTGCTAATGCTCGGATAGAATTCGAGAATGGCTGCGTAGCCAACCTTACGGCAAGCCGTATTTCCATGAAAAACATGAGAAAAAGTCGTTTTTTCCAAAAAGATGCCTACATAAGTGTAGACTTTTTAGAGAAAAAAGTGGAGGTGGTAAAAATGAAAAATGCACCAGAAAAGCCTGGAGATTTTGATATGGTATTACAAAATGCAGAAGGCATAAAAAAACAAATTTATTTTGAAACCCCTGAAATAGCACCAAATAATGCTATTTTGGAAGAGTTAGAAAGCTTTTCGGATGCCATAAACAATCAATCAAAACCTGTAGTTACTTTGAGAGATGGAACAGATGCTTTAAGAGTCGCTTATCAAATTATAGATTGTTTTTAAACACACACTTATGAAAAATATTGCAGTTATTGGAGCCGGAGCTATGGGTAATGGTATAGCACATACATTTGCACAATCTGGCTATAAGGTTCAGCTTATTGATGTCAACCAAGAAGCACTTAGTAAAGCACTTCAAACTATTTCAAAAAACTTAGACCGCTTAGTTTCTAAAGGAAAGATTGAAGAGGCTACTAAACTTCAAACGCTTTCAAACATCTCAACCTTCACTGAAATTACTGAAGGCGTAGAATATGCTAGTTTAGTAATTGAAGCTGCTACTGAAAATGTTGATTTAAAACTTAATATATTTAAACAGTTAGATGCTGCATGTCCAGAAGACACCATTTTGGCAACCAATACCTCATCTATATCTATCACACAAATTGCAGCAGTGACTTCAAGACCAGAACAGGTGATTGGAATGCACTTTATGAATCCTGTGCCAATCATGCCATTGGTAGAAATTATAGTTGGATACAACACTTCAGAAACCGTATTAAATTTTACTAAAAATTTAGCTGAAGAAATTGGAAAGACTCCAGTGATAGTTAATGACTACCCTGGGTTTGTGGCTAACCGAATTTTAATGCCTATGATCAATGAAGCCATAGAAACATTACATTCGGGAGTTGCAGGAGTTAAAGAAATTGATACCATCATGAAACTTGGTATGGCACACCCAATGGGGCCTTTAGAATTGGCAGACTTTATTGGTTTAGACGTTTGTCTATCTATTTTAGAAGTGATGTACAACGGATTTAAAAAATCAAAATATGCACCCAATCCTCTTTTAGTAAACATGGTCCAAGCAGGAAAGCATGGAATCAAATCAGGTGAGGGCTTTTATAATTACGCGAATGACCGAAAAGCAATTATTGTAGCTCAACAATTTTCATAACCTCCCAATCTATAATTGAAAATGGCACATATAGTCCCCTTTAAAGCCGTACGACCTAGTAAAAAACACCTTCAATATTTTAGTTCTAAGTCCTACAAAAACTACACAGAAGAAGAATTACAAAATACACTGGCTAAAAATCCTCTTTCATTTTTGAGTATTATTCATTTAAAGAAACACTTAAGTGACTCAATGACAAAAGCGGAGCGTTATATGTTGGTGAAAAATAAATACGAAGATTTCAAGGCCACAAACGTATTAATTAAGGATGAAACACCCGCTTTCTATATTTATGAAACAGTACAAGGAGATGGTCATTTATTTTGTGGGATTATCGCAGGAGCAAGTGTGAAAGATTACAACACAAACGTGATAAAAAAACATGAAGCTACTATTACAAAACGAGAAAAAACTTTTAAATCTTATTTGAAAGCCGTGCGTTTTAATGCAGCTCCTATTTTACTGACTTTTCCTGATGATTCGATTATTGAAAAAGGAATTCAAAATGCAAAAGAAAATGCTAGGGAAATACAGTCATGGGACACAGAAAATGAAAGTCACAAAATTTGGTGTATTGATCATATGATGGATGTTGATTTTATCCAAACAGCATTCAAAAAGATACCCTCACTTTATATTGCAGACGGCCATCATCGCTCAGCTTCTTCAGCACTTTTAGCGGCTGAAATAGATGAAGATTGTTCAAACCATAAAGATGCTGCTTACACCCATTTTTTAAGTTATTTAATCCCAGAGAAACAACTTAAAATTTATGACTATAACAGATTAATAAAAAATTTAAATGGGTTAACTTCTGAAGAATTCTTAGAAAAAGTTAAGCTGACTTTTGAAGTTAAAAAAAAAGGACACCAGCCCTATATAAGTTCTAAAAAACACGAGATTTCAATGTACTTAGCAGGCAGGTTTTATTCCTTATCTTTACGAAAATCAAAGCAAGAAATCGGAACAGCTATTAGCCAACTAGATACGTACATCCTGCAAACTAAACTTTTAGAACCCATTTTAGGGATCACAAATATTAGGACTGACAAGCGTATTAGTTATGTACATGGAAAAGACAGTATGCACCAAATTAAAACGGCTATAGACTCAGGAAATCAAGCTGTTGGATTCGGCCTTTTCCCCATACAAATACAAGAGCTAAAGGCTATTGCAGACTCCAAAGCTGTTATGCCCCCTAAAAGCACCTATATTTACCCTAAATTAAGAAGCGGAAACACTATATACGAATTTTAAAGATGTCTATAAAAAATAATTTAACTCAAATTAAAATACAGCTTCCAAGCCATGTAACATTGGTGGCTGTTTCTAAAACAAAACCCGTTGAAGATTTAATGGAGGCCTATGACTCAGGACAACGCATATTTGGAGAAAACAAAATTCAAGAAATGGCTGAAAAGCATCAACAAATGCCTAAAGACATACAATGGCATATGATAGGGAATGTACAAAGAAACAAAGTAAAATACATGGCTTCATTTGTCGATTTAGTTCATGGAGTAGATAGTTTGAAATTACTTAATGAAATCAATAAACAAGCAGCAAAACACCAACGAGTAATTAACTGTTTATTACAACTTAAAATAGCGCAAGAAGACACGAAGTTTGGGATGACTTCCAAAGAAGCACATGAAATTTTGAATTCGGAGCATTATAAAAGTTTAAAAAACATAGCCATAGTTGGCGTGATGGGAATGGCTAGTTTTACTGAGAATACGGCACAAATAACAGAGGAGTTCACGCTACTCAAAAGTGATTTTGATAGTTTAAAAAATACAGAAGAAAACCTTAAGGTTGTATCTATGGGAATGAGTGGAGATTATCCTTTAGCAATTGAAAATGGGAGTACAATGATTCGCGTGGGAAGTAGTATCTTTGGAGCAAGAAATTACACTAATTAAAACACTATTATTTACGCAGTATTAGACATAGAAACTACCGGAGGAAAGTTTAATGAAGAAGGCATTACTGAAATTGCTATCTACAAATTTGATGGCCACACTATTGTTGACCAGTTCATCAGTTTGGTAAACCCCGAACGTGACATTCAACCATTTGTAGTCAATCTAACAGGTATTAACAGCAAAATGCTACGATCTGCTCCAAAGTTTTATGAAATTGCAAAGCGTGTTGTAGAAATCACAGAAGGCTGTGTATTGGTGGCACACAATGCCCAGTTTGATAACCGAATCTTAAAAACCGAATTTCGACGCCTCGGCTTCAGTTTTGAACGTGAAAACTTATGTACTGTAGAACTTTCCAAACAATTAATTCCAGACCTTCCCTCCTACAGTTTAGGTAAGCTGGTGCGTTCGCTAGGAATCCCTGTAAGTGACCGCCACAGGGCTGCTGGAGATGCAACAGCCACTGTTAAGCTTTTTAAGATGTTGCTTGATAAGGATGTTGAAAAAACAATTGTCAAAGCCGCTATTCGCTTAGACCCTAAACATCAGATGGAACCTAAGTTAACAGAAATAATTTCCAAGCTACCGGCTGTTACAGGAGTTTATTACATTCATAAGGCAGATGGTGAGATTGTATATATTGGAAAAAGTAAAAATATTAAAAGTAGAATTAGTCAGCACTTTACTGGGCAGACAACAAAATCAAAAAAAATTCAACTAGAAGTGGCGACAGTCACTTACGACGAAACTGGAAGTGAATTAGTTGCTCTTTTAAAAGAAAGTGAAGAAATTAAACGAAATAAGCCCAAATTTAACCGGGCACTTAGACGCACAATATTTACCCATGGTTTATTTAGTTTCATAGACACTAACGGCTATATTAATTTAAAAATTGATAGAATAAAAGGCAACCAAAAACCAATTACAACTTTTTCTAATAATGATAGCGGTAAAAGCTTTTTGAATAAAATTATTGAAAAGAACCAACTGTGCCAAAAACTATGTGGCTTGTATAAAACAGAAAATGCTTGTTTTGGATACGATATAAAAACTTGTGCTGGTGCCTGTATTTCTAAAGAGACTAATAAAATTTATAATAAACGTGTTTTAAAGCTTATTGAGTCCAATACATTTAAAGATCAAAATATGATTCTTGTAGATTATGGACGTGATGTAGACGAACGAAGTGCCGTACTCATCGAAAACGGCGTATTTAAAGGGTTTGCTTATTACAACTTAAACTTTCAAATCAATACTACAGAAGTATTAAAGTCTATCATCACTCCAATGGAACACAATAAGGATGCCCAACATATTATTCAAAGTTTTATGCGACGCCATAAAAGATTGAAAATAATTAAACTCAAAGACTAAAACTTTAGTAATACACGGAAAACTACTAAAAAAATAGAGTCTAAATTGGGACAAAAACTAAATAAATATTTTTAAATTGTAACCTTAATTGATACCATAAAGTATCAATCGTATTTTCTTGATTTGATTTTATAAAGATGAAATATTTGTCCCTTCTTGTTTTCTCCATCCTATTACTTAATTGTAATAATAAAGACACCTCCAAAATGCTAAAACATAAGTTTACAAATAGCTTAATAAATGAGACAAGCCCTTATTTACTTCAACATGCTCATAACCCAGTAGAATGGTATGCATGGAATGACGAAACTTTAGCATTAGCTAAAAAAGAAAATAAATTAATTTTAATTTCTATAGGCTATTCAGCTTGCCATTGGTGCCATGTAATGGAGCACGAAAGTTTTGAAAACGAAGAAGTTGCTGACATCATGAATAATAACTTCATCAATATAAAAGTAGACAGAGAAGAACGGCCAGATGTTGACCAAGTATACATGAATGCGGTTCAACTTATTACTGGCGGCGGCGGCTGGCCATTAAACTGCATCGCCTTGCCAGACGGCAGACCTGTATGGGGAGGGACCTATTTTACTAAAGAAAACTGGGTAAGTGCTTTAGAACAAATATCAGATTTGTATCAAAAGGATTCTACTAAAATAATTGATTATGCTGAGAAGCTCACTGAGGGCGTTCAGCAGTCAAACTTGGTGATTCCAAATAAAAATGAAATTATTTTTTCTGAAGAGTATATACAACAATGTGTAGATAAATGGAGCGCATTTTTTGACATTGATTTTGGAGGACTTAACAGGGCTCCAAAATTCCCAATGCCTACAAATTACCAGTTTTTAATGCGACATGCCTACAAAACTAAAAACAGTAACCTGCAAGCATATGTAAACACAACACTAACAAAAATGGCCTATGGCGGAATTTTTGACCAAGTTGGAGGAGGATTTGCAAGATATTCAGTTGATGAAAAATGGCATATACCTCATTTCGAAAAAATGCTTTATGATAATGGTCAATTAGTTAGTTTATATTCGGACGCTTATTTAATCAATAAAAATGAACTCTATAAAGAAACAGTTTACAACACCTTGGAATTTATTGAACGTGAACTGTTGCATGAAAATGGCGGATTCTACGCCTCTTTGGATGCAGATAGTATGAACGAAGAAAATGAACTAGAAGAAGGTGCGTTTTATGTATGGAAAAAAGAAGAACTTGAAAAGATAATTGGATCAGAGTTTGAACTATTCTCTCAGTATTACAATATTAACGAGTATGGTTTTTGGGAGAACAACGCCTATAATTTAATTAGATCTAAAACTGATGATGAATTTGCTATTTTAAACAATATTGAGATTACTGATCTAAAAAAAATAGTAGATCAATGGAAAAACAAACTGTTAGTTGAACGCGCTAAAAGACAACCGCCACGTTTAGACGATAAAATACTAACCTCTTGGAATGCTCTCATGCTAAAGGGATATATAGATGCATATCGGGTTTTCAATGATAATCATTTTTTAGATATAGCTCTTAAAAACGCATCATTTTTAGAAGAAAATATTATAAAAAACGACGGAAGTTTATTTCGAAGTTATAAAAATAAAAAAGCAACCATTAATGCTTATTTGGAAGACTATGCTACCCTAATAGAAGCTTACATTTCACTATATGAAGTTTCACTAGAAGATAAATGGGTCCTACTTGCAAAAAAACTTTCCGATTATACATTTGAACATTTTTATGATAAGGATTCAAATATGTTCTTTTTCACTTCAGATATTGACTCTAAACTTATAACTAAGAAAACAGAACTTGAAGATAATGTCATACCTAGTTCAAATTCTATAATGGCAAAAAACTTAACTAAACTTGGTCATTTTTTTGAGGACGCAAACTACTTAAAAACAAGTCGTCAAATGGTGCACAATATAGCGCCCTTAATTGAAAATTATCCGTCTTCATATTCTAACTGGTTGGATATATACACCCATTTAAGTGGCAGTTTTTATGAACTAGCCATTGTTGGAGAAGATGCTATTCAAAAAATTAAAGAAGTTAATAAACACTATATTCCCAATAAAGTAATATGCGGTAGAGTCTCTGACATAAAGAACAAATCGTTCAGTGAAAATGAAGCCGAATTTCCGTTATTAAAAAATCGATTTATTCAAGGTAGTACTATGATTTATGTCTGTGTCAATAATTCATGTAATTTCCCCACAAACGATTCAAGCATCGCTTTAAAACAGCTAAGTAATTAAATACAATCTATGATAGTTGGCCACAATAGAAAAAAATGAAATAAAAAAATATTGTAATTCTATTCATATCCTGATTATCAGTTCAGGGTTGTCTATGTCAAACTATTGACACTTTAAAATTAAATAATTATTTCATTGATTAGAAATAATTAATTAACTTCACAAATAAGAAATTGTTCTTAATTAAGCATGACAAAGTTTTTAATCAAATTACTATTTTACAGCCTAATCTTGTTACCTGTTTTAGGACATACTCAAGGCATACGCTTTAACTCCAGCGAGAGTTCTATTGTTGATAGAACTTCCTACAATGTGTTTGTACACGATGAACCAAATTTTTCAGGGAATTTTAGTATTGATTTCGATTTATCTGTTATAGATTCAAAAATATTTGGATATGTTTTAAATATAAAAGACAAGAGCAACCCTATCTCGTATTCATTGGCATACATTGATAATGAAGGTGGTAGTGGAGAACTTAGATTAAATTTAGACGGCGTTAAAAAATTAATTTCTGTCCCCATAAAAAAAGAAATGATTGGATCTAGAAAATGGATTAATATATCATTAAACTTTAATTATACTTCCAAAAAAATCACACTTATAGTTAATGACAAGTTGTTTTCATCCAACGAAAATGAGTTTAGAAACACTATCGTTCCGGAAATTTATTTTGGAAAACATGGCAGTGTTATAGACGTACCTCTAATGGCTATTAAAGATTTAATAGTTGTAAATAAAAATGAAAAATATATTTTTGATTTCAATGAGAGTTATGGGAATGATGTATCCGATTCTAATGGAGATCTTTATGGGGAAGTTGACCATCCTAACTGGTTAATTACAGAATCTTACAATTGGAAACTAATAAGCACTAAGTCATTTGAGCAAGTAACTTCTATAACTTTTGACGAAAATAACAATAGATTTATTTATCAAAATAAAGATAGTTTAACTTTTTATAACCATGTAAACAAAAAAAGCACCGTACATAACTTTAAAAATTCATTAGCAGTTCCTATGCGACTTGGAACTAGCTTTCTAGACCCAGACAATAACAAATTATATGTTTACGAATTATATGATGTTTTGGATGACAAATCAACAATTGCAGCCATTGACTTGGTAAATCCAGAGTACTGGACTGAGATTAGTTCACTGAGGCTTTCTCAACAAAGGCATCATCACAACGGGATTTTCAACCCAAATACAGAGGAGTATTTGATATTTGGAGGCTATGGTAACCAGAAGTACACCAATGCATTCAACTCATACGATATTAACAGCGACAAGTGGAACACGATTACGTTTACAGGAGATGTTATTTCTCCTCGATTTTTCTCTGGAATGACTCAAATAGATGAACAGAACTTATTATTATTTGGAGGACAAGGAAATAAAACGGGAGAGCAAAGTGTTGGAAAAAAGTATTACTATGACTGCTACAAAGTTAACCTAGAAACTAAAGAAATTCAAAAGCTTTGGGAGTCTAAACAAGACAATATAAAAATGGTGTCTTCAAGAAGTTTAGTCCTAAATAAAGACGCCTCTTTATTTTACACCCTTGGCTATTCAGAATATATTCCTTCTACTTTTTTAAAATTGTATAAGTATTCTGTTAAGGACGGAAGTCACAAAATATTTGGGGATTCAATTCCTATGATCTCTGAAAAAATCAGAACTAATGCTAACCTTTACCTAAATAAATCAACGAATCAGTTTTTTTGTACTACACAAGAGTTTAAAGGAGACGGAAGTAGTAAAATTAATATCTACTCTTTAAATGGTCAACCTGTTTCTAAAGAGAAAATATATCTTATTGAAACAAAATCAAGTTATAAAACTATTTTAATAATTATTGTACTCATATTAATGACAGCGATTTTATACTATTTAAAGTATTTAAATAAAATACGAAAGAAGAAAAAAGATGCTTTCAAAATTCAAATTCAAAACATTTTAAAGCCTAACATAAAAGAAGCGAAAACAAAAATAAGTGCTAATTCCACTTATTTATTTGGCAGTTTTAGAATTGTTGATAGAAATAAAAAAGACATTTCCTACTTGTTTAGCCCCAAGATTAGACAACTTTTTTTATTGTTACTTTTTAGCAGTAAACAAAAAGATGTTAACGGCTTAACATCAGAGAAAATTCACTCTACCCTTTGGCCTGAAAGCACACCACAAAAAGCTAAAAACTTAAAAAATGTAATTATTAGTCAATTAAGAAACATCCTTAAAGATGTAGATGGCTTAGAACTTATTTACTCCAAGAGACTCTTTTTTATGGAAATAGGCGATGAATTTTATTGTGATTATTTTAATTTCTCGACTCAATTAGACTCCTTACGAAATGATTTACTAGATTATAACTCCTTAGATAAACTAACAAATCTAATTAGTCCAGGGAAATTTTTGTTATCTATTAATGATGAATGTTTTGATAAAGTAAAGAAGAATTTCGAGTATGAAATTATAAAAATCATTCCAAACCAAATAAAACGATTGTATTCGAACAAAGAGTATACCCCTATAATTCCGTTAACAGAAATTCTATTTAATATTGATTCATTGAACGAAACTGCCTTTTATTATAGGATCCACACACTTCACAATATGGACTTAACTTTCAAGGCTAAAAAACAGTTTAATGATTATATTATTAGGTATAATAAAATTATGGGTGATAATTTTCCAAGTACCTATAAAGACGTTATTAAACAGATTCCAAATGAGTTAATGTAAGCACCAAGCTGCCCATAAATTTCAATCTATTTAAATCACTGTTATTTGATCTTAATTATCATCAATTTAGATATAGCATTTGAAGCATTCCCAACATAAATAGCATAGTCTCCACGTTCTAAATCCCAACCAGAAATCGACTCATTATAAAATGATAAATCAGAAACATTTATTATAATCTCTTCTTTTGTTTGTTTACCAGACTTCAAGAAAGTTTTCTTAAATCCTTTAAGCTCTTTTAATGCTCTTGTTACTTTCGAATTTGATTTACCAACATAAACCTGAACAACCTCAGCACCATCCTTACTTCCTGTGTTTTTAAGCTTGTATGTTATATTTATACTATCACTAGCTTCATAAATTTTCTTATCAGATTTAATGTCTGTAATTTCAAAGGATGAGTAAGACAATCCATGTCCAAATGAAAATAACGGTCTAATATTTTTAGTATCGTGCCATCTATACCCCACTAAAATATCATCTTTATAATATTGTGTTTCGCCATCTCCAGGATAAGACAATTCACCAAAAAAATGTGCCGAGTTATCACTTAGTTTGACTGGAAACGAAAATGGCAATTTTCCAGAAGGATTTGAATCACCACTAATAATATCGGCGATTGCATTTCCAGCTTCGCTCCCTAAATACCAAGCTTGAAAAACAGTCTTAACATCATAAATCCACGGCATGCTAACCGCGTTTCCACTTACTAATACAACACCAATATTAGGATTAACTTTTTGCAATTCGGCAATTAAGTAATCTTGATTGTATGGGAGTTTAAGTTCTTCGCGATCTGCTGCTTCACAATCCTGACCTCTGTTTTTGTTTAACCCTCCAAAAAAAAGTACTACGTCTGCCATAGACGCTGTTACTAGAGCCTCATTAATAAGTGATTTACGGCTTTGATTTGTGTCTTCTGAAGTATATCCTTTTGAAAAAATTATAGAAGCGTTTTTAAAACGCTTTTTTATACCCTCTAGAGGAGAGATTTCATAATTAGCTTTTAGCTCTGAAGAGCCACCACCGGTAGTCATAGATTTTACCGCATTTTCACCAATCACAGCAATTGTTAATTTCTGAGTAGTATTTAATGGAAAAAAATTATCCTTATTTTTCAAAAGAACAACTCCTTCTATGGCTACTTGGCGAGCTACCATACTATGTTCTATATTATTAATTTTACCTAACGGCCTCATAAAGTCTAAAGTAGTACGCATCATCAAACGTAGAATTCTTCGCACTTTATCATCCAAAATACGTTCATCAATCTCTCCACTTTTCAATAAATTTAAAAATGAAGTACCAAGGAAATTAGCATCAAATGCTTGTCTTGGTGATGTTTGCTTGTCAATTGGAGACCCCATTTCTATATCAAGACCGTAAAGAGCTGCTTCATTGGTGTTATGTGTACCTCCCCAATCAGAAACAACAACTCCATCAAAAGCCCAGTCCTTTTTAAGTATTTTATTTAAAAGAAGTTCATGATGACTGCAGTGTTGCCCCCTGAACTGATTATAAGCGCCCATTATAGACCAAGCCTCACCTTGTTTTACAGCGGCATCAAATGCAGGCAAATAGATCTCATACAATGCCCTATCACTTACCTGAACATTAATATGATTCCTCCATAACTCCTGATTATTTAATGCAAAGTGTTTAACACAGGCTGCAACCCCATTGTTTTGTACTCCTTTAATATAAGGAACTACCATTGTGGATGCTAAATAAGGGTCTTCACCCATATATTCAAAATTTCTTCCGTTAAGCGGAGTGCGATAAATATTCACGCCTGGCCCTAACAATACATCTTTTTTTCGGTAGCGTGCTTCTTCTCCAATACTAGCTCCATATTGATTTGACAGGGACGGATTAAAAGTTGCAGCAAGACAAGTTAATGCAGGGAAAGCAGTAATATAATCGTTTGTCCAACCAGAATAATCCCAATTAGACCAATTAATTTCAGCTCGAATTCCATGAGGTCCATCGGACATCCATAACTCAGGAATTCCTAATCGTGGGATTCCGGGTGAACTAAATTGAGATTGTGCGTGACACATAGAAACCTTTTCTTTTAGAGTCAGTAAAGAGAGTATACTATCTATTTTAGATTCTATAATTTCTAGTCTAGATTGGTACGCAGCTGAAGGTCGTGTAGGCTGTTGTTGGGAATGAACACTTGTGGAATAAAGGCTCAACAAGAAAATACTCACTACTAGATAAAAATGTCTGTAAATTGGCTTTAATAAACTCATATTTTTATTCAGATGTAAATGAAGATGCTGGAAGCCCTTCAAAATTAAAAAGGCAAGGGACCGCTTTATCACTCCATCCGTATCTTGCATATTTAGGATTAGAAACTGTAGAAGCAGAAAGTTCAATCGTATTATTTATAATTTTAGCCTCTGCAGTCTTATATACCTTATCGGCTCCTGCTATTTCAAAACCCCTTAAATTGCCTTTAGAAATCAAGCTACTGCCGATTTGATCAAAATTAACAACCAGTATATCTGCCTGTCTTTTTATCCCTTTAAACAAGGGGCCTGAGGCTACTATCTGCTTTCCATAATCATTGAGCAAGGCCAACCCTGCTAGTCTATTTCCAACCGCTTGTTTATTTGAAGGATGGATGTTATTGAAGTTTCCAATATCCATAGTCACAACCATTCCTGTATTTTTTGTATTCAGGGTTATTCGTTGAGCCTCTCTTAATTTTTGAGATTGATCCAAAGCTGTATTGTTTTCTCCGTGGTATTGAAACGGCGCAATTTGAACAAAGTAAAATGGGAAATCGTAATTCCACTTTTCACGCCAATCGCTAATCATTCCGGGGAACAGTCGCTTATATTGTTCTGCACGACCGACATTATCTTCTCCTTGATACCAAATAGTCCCTTTAATTGTATAGGGTACCAATGGATGAATCATAGCATTAAATAGTACTGTTGGAAGTTTTGGGTTAACTTTAATACTAGTGGGTTTATCATTTAAATTTAAGTACTCAGTCCCATACAAATATAACTTGCTTTTATAAATCTCCGCAGACATTCTGTAGTTCCAATACCCGCTTAATGAAATTTTTGATCCAGAGTCGCTAATTAATAACATAGGGCCTTTGAATGTTCCAGGACCTCCTACATCAATGGCACGAATGGCTATCGTATTGGCTCCCTTATTTAAAAATGTCTTAGGAACCTTATAGGCTCTTTTTGAGTTCGAGTAATGAGTCCCCGCAAAACTACCAACCTTATTCCCATTGACGTAAATAACATCCATATCATCAATAGCTTCTATTGCTAGTGTATAGTCTGAATCTAAATCTCGAATATGAACTGTTTTACGGAACCAAATAACCCCATCAAAATCTGTTTGGATAATAGCATCAAATTGGCCAGGCAGATACACCTCGTCCCACTGGCTATCATCATAATCAACTTGTTTAAATTCAGAGTCATAAACAACTAATTCATCCCATTGTTTATCACCTACAGGAATATCTAATGATTTCCATTTTGAAAACCAATCAGAAATCCCTTTTTGATTATCGACAAAATTAATAGCGTTTAAAATACTATCAAAATCTCCAGTTTTTTTTACTTGACGGCTACTAGTCCAAGCCTCTACAGGTGTGCCTCCCCAACTCGAATTAATAATCCCAATAGGAACGTTTAAAGTTTTATGTAATCTACGAGCAAAAAAATAAGCAGCTGCGCTGAACTCAGCAGCAGTTTCTGGACTAGAAGCCTTCCAGCTTCCTTTAAATGTTTTCATTGGTTTTAATGAAAGCTGTCTCTGAACAGTAAACATTCTAATCTCAGAATAATCTGACTTTTCTATTTCTTCTTTTGAATTATTAATAACATCATTAGGGGGCCAACCTCTTAATGGCATCTCCATATTGGATTGACCGGAAGCAAGCCAAACTTCTCCAATCATAACATCTACTAAAGATTTTTTATAAAACTTAGTTTCTATTTCAATAGTAAAAGGACCGCCTGCTTTGGGGGTTTCTAAATCTAATTTCCAATTTCCATTCGGGTCTACTAATGTAGACGATTTACCACCCCAACTGCCTTTAACGCTGAGCGTATCATTTGGAGTACAGCTTCCCCAAAATGAAACCTTGGAACTTTGTTGTAAGACCATATGATCCGAGAACAATGCGTTAAGTTCTATGGGGTTCTTTACGCTCATTTCTTGAGAAAAAGAAAGAGCACTAAGGAAGATAGAAAAAAGCAAATAGGTTAATTTATTAATCATATGAAACTTTTAAATTAATTCCTGTGTCATTAATCCTGACTCATTGAATATGGTTTTGAAGTTTTATCAGTCCCCAGATTAATGTTAGGCTCAGAACTCATATCTAAAGAAAAAATAGATCCATTCATAATATCGTCGTAAGTGATGTAGTTTTTAGCATAAACCACCTTCCCTTTTCGAACCGAATTTACATATATATTTTCCTTGGAGTTTTTAGCTGCTTTAATTTCAAAAGTGTTTCCATTTTGAAGATGTAATTTTACACTTTTAAACAGAGGACTTCCCATCGCATATTGTCCAGTTCCGGGGGTTACTGGATAAAAACCCATTGCAGAAAAAACATACCAGGCAGAAGTTTGCCCATTATCTTCATCTCCACACAAGCCATCAGGTGCGGATGAATATAATTTATCCATAATTTCTCTTGCTCGCATTTGTGTTTTCCATGGCTGCTCAAGCCAATTGTATAAGTAAATCGCGTGTTGAATGGGTTGGTTTCCATGTGCATATTGTCCCATATCTCCCACTAACATTTCAGTGATTTCGTGAATTTGCTGACCGTAATACGAATCATTAAACGTTGGCGCAGCTGTAAAAACCTCATCCAAACGATTTCGCATATTTTCTACCCCGCCAAAAGAAGCTGCCAATCCAATTGGATCGTGAAACACGCACCAGGTCCAATGCCACGAAGAACCCTCAGTGAAAGCATCTCCCCATTTGTCTGGAGTAAACGTTTTGGCCCATGTTCCGTCTTTGTTTTTACCCCGCATAAACCCAATCTCTGGATCAAACAACTGCTTATAATTTAAACTTCTATCTCTAAATAAATCAATCTCCTTTTGAGGCTTATTTAAAGCCTCTCCTAATTCGGCTATGCTCCAATCGGCGAAGGCATACTCTAAGGTTCGTGCCGCATTCTCATTGACCCCTACATCATAAGGGACATACCCAAGTTTATTATAATCTGCCGCTCCATAACGACCTACAGAACTCACAGGACCTACACTATTAGTGTTTTTTATAATTGCTTCGTAAAGAGTTTCAATATCATACCCGCGAATCCCTCTCAAATAAGCATCTGCAATATTGATAGCAGAGTTGGACCCTACCATACAATCTCTGTGTCCGGGACTAGCCCATTCTGGCAACCAACCACTTTCGTTATAAGTGTTAACCAAACCTTGCATTAGCTGGCTGGTGTACTCGGGATACATGATAGTGAAAAATGGAAACACAGCCCTAAAAGTGTCCCAAAACCCATTATCAGTAAACATATAGCCTGGCAGAACCTCACCATTATACGGACTGTAATGAACGATTTCATTAGCGATATTAAGCTCATAAAACTTTCTTGGAAACAATAAGACTCTATACAGAGCCGTGTAAAATGTTCTGTATTGTTCAACTGTACCCCCATCAATTTCTATTCTACCTAGTTCTGTATTCCACAGAGCTGCTGCTTTGGTTTTTGTTTGATTAAAGGTATCCGAACCGATTTCTCTTTTTAAATTCAATTTTGCCTGTTCTAAGCTTATAAAAGAAGACGCTACTTTGGCTGTTATTTTTTCGTTATTCTTTGTTTTAAAACTGACAACCGCTCCTACATGATAGCCTTCAGCCGTTAATTCCTGGCTTAATTTACTGTTTTCTAACTTAGATTTTTTATTGACGGACCATGTTTGTGATGTTTCAAAATCTTTATCAAAATAAATGACAAAATAATTATGAAAATTTTCGGGAACCCCTCCAGAATTATTGCGACAATACCCTACAATTTTTCGTTCTTCAGGAAATACTTTAACCATTGAACCCTTAAAAAACCCATCCACTAAAATATGGGCATTATCTGTTTTTGGAAATGTAAATTGAAACTGCGCCCCCCGCTCTGTTGGCGCTATTTCGGTTGTAACATCATAGTCTGCTAAGTATACTTTGTAGTAATGGGGCTTGCTAATTTCTGCTTTATGAGAATACCATGAGGCCCGTTCGTCCTCGTTAATTTCTAGCTTACCCGTTTCAGGAAATAATGAAAACGCTGCATAATCATTAATCCAAGGACTTGGTTGATGTGTTTGCTTAAATCCTCTGATTTTATTAGCGTCGTAAGTATACCCCCATCCATTACCCATTTCGCCTGTTTGTGGAGTCCAAAAATTCATCCCCCAGGGAGTTGCTATTGCTGGATAAGTATTTCCATTAGACAGTTCAAAGGCAGAGTCAGAACCCACTAAAGGATTCACAAAATCTACAAGGCTAATAGGTTGGTCTTGACTACAAACCTCTGTGGATATAATCATAAAAAAACACAACAGAATTTTTACTAATTTCATTTACTATATGAGTTAACTTGATTTTTAAATGTATAAATATTAAATTGAATGTGTCCCTAAACACAATTATTGTTGGTCAAAGCTAGGAGATTCAGAATCTATTCCCCAAATTTTGTTTGGAATATTAGAAGACTCGAAATCTATAATTCCACCATTTTTAATGAAATCCCAATCGATCCAAGTTGACTTGTACTTTTTGCCATTAATTTTCAAGGAATTAATATAAGGGTTTTCTTTGGAGCCTCCATTAATGGTTAATACCCCATTGGGAAGATTCAATATTACTTTTTCAAATTGAGGTGTATTTACAGAAAAACCCGCAACACCTGGAATCATTGGATAAAGTCCAACGGAGGCAAATACATACCAAGCCCCCATAGTTCCTAAGTCGTCATTTCCAGGAAGCCCTGTTGGTTCGCTCGTGTACATCTCATTAAATACTCTATGAACAACCTCAGAAGTCTTATAGGAAGCATCCGTCCAATTATATATCCAAGGCGCTTGAAAGTCAGGCTCATTACCTGCTGCAAACCAGGCGTCATCGTATGAGGCGTCTAAACGCTCGAAAAAAACATCCAAACGGTCTTCAGCTGCCTTTGACCCGCCAAGAGTATCGATTAACCCAGTTAAATTGTAAGGAACCATCCAGAAGTAATTCTTATAGGTTGCTTCTCTCCAATCATGCTCTATATATTTCCACTTACCATTTGGATACCTAGAATTTAACCATTTATTATTTGGGTTATAAATATTTTTCCAATTTTGAGATCTATTAATAAAATAAGAGGCATCTTCTGTTAGGTTTAAAGCTTGAAGTGCAAATTGACCGATAGCAAAATCAGACGAAGTATATTCTAACATCATTGAAGCAAATGTATGACCATCTCTTAAATACTCCTTTAAGTAGGGACGAATTTCTTGATTTTGAGAACGCAAAAGAGGAATAGTAGCCCCGCGCTTCATATAGTCAAAAGCTCTTTTTAAATCAAAATTGGTCGCACCAAAAGCATAAGAATTGGAAATAAGAATTGGAGTGGGATCTCCTTGCATTATACCTGTTTCAATATTCGCTAAAATCCAACGTCCATACCCTCCACTTTGATCTGCAAAATCAACTAAAGACTTCATCATATCACTGCTCTCGTCGGGATATAACATAGCGACTAGCTGTGCTTGCGTACGATAGGTATCCCATACACTGAAGGAACTGTATTGAGCATTACCATGAGTTTTATGAACTTTAAAATCCGCTCCCATGTACTCGCCGTTTTCATCACTAACAATATTGGGATGTATTAAAGAGTGATATAAGTGAGTATAAAATTGAATCTTACGATCTGTATTAGGAGATTCGATTGTAATTTTTGACAAGCTAGAATCCCATGCAGCTTCTGCCTTTTTTTTATAGTCAGAAAAACCGCCATCTATGATACCAGCCTTCATGTTTTCTTTAGCATTTTTTATTGAAACATATGAAATTGCTATCCGATAATTGACCTCATTATTGGAAGAGGTATCGAATGAAAAGTACGCACCAGAATCCTTTCCAGAAGCATGAATCTCATCTTCTAATAAAGCATTTCGCTGCCAGGTTCCATTAGAACTTGAATCTCTGTCAAATTGGGCCACAAAATATATTCTATAATTTGTAGAGGACCCACAAAAATCCCCGCCCTCAGCAAAACCTTCACAACTTGAATCAGAAGTAATTTTTACCATTGCATTTGATATATCAGTAGAACTGATTCCGGCACCAATTATAACAGTACCTGAATTTGTGGCTTGCTCAAACCTAAAATTTGCTAGCCCTAAACGTTTATTAGCAGTGAGATTAGCAATTGTATTATCTTGCATTTCAAGAGATAGAAACCCAGCATGCGCTTCATTTATTGATTTATATTTTTCAAAACCATCCATATTAGTCGGCGATTTTTTTAGCTGACCTGCAAGGGGTAAAACAGGAAAGTTTCCCATGTGGGGGCATCCAGCTCCGCTTAGTTGGTTAATCACAAAACCCTTGTGAGGAGAGAAAAAGCTTGGAGTAAACTGAACCATCCCAAAAGGGTAAGTCGCTCCAATAAAATTATATCCACAGCCTAATCCACTCCCTTGTGATCCGATTTGGGTGTCGACAACTTTAGATAATTGCTGAGCTTTTAAAGACGAAAAACTCATCAAAAAAAGTATTAAAAAAACAGGAAAACGGAAATAATTTATGGAAACGCCCATTACCCTGAACGTAGATCTAAAAACTATGTTGAGTGTGTGCAAAATGATCTTCATAGATATTCTAATGACTATTTATTTTAACTAAAATTTTTGAATTTTCAAATAACTTTATTAAATATAAGATTGACCTATTAAGTACAGGATTAATTACCGATTAATGGTAGATTAATTTTTGTTTAATTTAGTTAATTAAGTTGCAAATAAAGACTAAAAAGTCATTAATTAATGGGGGTTCAAGCATTTAAACATTAGCATCCTACTTAGTATATCAACAATTTACTTCATGTAAAAGATTAATAAATAATTTAATAAAGGAACAAAAAAATAGTATTTTTGAAGTATGTCAAAAGAAAAGGAACTAAAAAACTGGAAACTAAAACTTCATGAAGTTATTTATGAAGCAGATACTCCAGCAGGCAAACTATTTGATGTTATCTTATTATTTGTGATACTGTTAAGCATTCTTCTTGTGATGTTAGAAAGTGTTGAAGGCATAGGTTCAAAATACAGTTATATCTTAGATATTTCAGAATGGATCATCACTGTTTTATTCACTATAGAATATTTGGCTCGAATTATTTCTGTTAAAAACCCAAAAACGTATATATTTAGTTTTTATGGAATCATTGACTTGCTATCCACAATTCCTAAATACATCTCTCTTTTCATCTTAGGAACGCATTCATTAGTGGCGATTAGAGCCTTACGATTACTGCGTGTTTTTAGGATATTAAAACTCTCAAGGTTCATTGGTGAAAGTGCCAATTTTGGCAAAGCACTTAAACGAAGTCGAGCTAAAATATCCGTATTTCTTTCGTTTGTAATTGTGCTGTGTATCATTTTAGGAACTGTTATGTATCTAGTAGAAAGCAAGGAAGGGAGCGGCTTTACAAGCATCCCAAGAAGTGTTTATTGGGCGATTGTTACACTAACCACGGTTGGCTACGGAGATATTGCACCAATTACTGCACTAGGACAATTTATCGCCTCATTAATTATGATTCTAGGATACGGAATCATAGCAATCCCTACAGGAATTGTAACCTCTGAAATGACAAAATCTGAAAAAGAAACAATTCCCAACAATACTCAAAATTGCTCTAATTGTAATGAAGCCTATCATATTGATGATGCCGAATTTTGTCACAAATGTGGACATAAATTAAACCATGGATAAGTATCTAATTTCAATTGTAGGTCCCACAGGAATAGGAAAAACTAGCCTTAGTTTAAAACTAGCTTCTTATTTTGAGGCTGATATAATTTCTGCAGACTCAAGACAGTTTTATAAAGAAATCCCGATAGGTACTGCAGCACCTACAGCCACTGAATTAAACGTAGCAAAACATCACTTCATACACCACAAATCAATTAAAGATAGTTATAGTGTTGGAACTTTTGAAAAGGATGCAAACGCACAAATAGAGCAATCACATCTATTAAACCAGGTGGTTATTATGGTGGGAGGCTCTGGATTATACGTCGATGCAGTCATTAAAGGATTTGATGATTTTCCGGACGTTAATCCCGAAATACGGACACAGCTAAACCAAGAATTAGATACTAATGGTATAGAAGCACTTCAAAAAGAATTAAAAGAATTAGACCCCGAAAGTTACGATAGCATAGCGCTTAAAAATCCGCATAGATTAATTAGAGCACTAGAAATTTGTAGAGGCACAAAGCTGCCCTATTCCTCTTTTCTAAACAAGAAAAAAACAAAAAAATCATTTAAAACAATTTCAATTGGAATAAAAGCAGAGCGCTCCTTAATATACGAACGTATTAACAACAGAGTGGATCAAATGATTGAAAGCGGGTTATTAGAAGAAGTGAAGGCTGTATTTGAACACAGAAATCTAAACGCACTAAATACCGTAGGATACAAAGAGTTATTTCACTACTTTGACGGGGAATGGACTTTAGACTTTGCTATTTCAGAAATCAAGAAAAATTCGCGAAGATTTGCAAAACGACAGCTCACTTGGTTTCAGAAAAATAAAAAAACAAAGTGGTTTGACTATGACACAAACCCAGAAATCATCATAAACTATTTAAATCAAGAACTAAAAAAAACTAGCTAATAACTGTTTTTTTTAGTTAAGGATTGACAACTAATCGAAATCCTTCTCCGTGAATATTTAGAATTTCAACTTTGGGGTCTAACTTTAAATACTTTCGTAATTTTGCTATATATACATCCATACTTCTAGATGTGAAGTAGTTATCATCTCTCCATATTTTAGTTAAGGCTATTTCTCTTGGCATTAAATCATTTTCATGCAAGATTAACAATCGAAGCAATTCATTTTCTTTAGGCGATAGTTTAGCAGGCTTACCAGAGTTATGAGATAAGAATCTAAGTTTTGAATTAAGGCTAAACTCACCTATAATAAATTCAAATTTTTTACTATCAGCTAAGCTATCAACTGATTTACGCTGTATAATGGCTTTAATTTTCATGAGAAGTACTTCACTATCAAAAGGCTTATTAAGATAATCGTCAGCACCTACCTTATATCCTTTTAAAACATCCTCTTTAAGCGCTTTGGCTGTAAGAAATATAATAGGTATTTCTGTATTTTTTTCACGAATCTCCTTAGCAAGAGTAAAGCCATCCTTATAAGGCATCATCACATCAAGTATACATAAATGAAAATCAGATTTCTTAAACTTCTCAAATCCTTCCATCCCATTTTTGGCATGGGTTACTTCGTAACCGTTGATTGATAAATATTCTTTAAGAACCGTTCCAAAGTTTGGATCATCTTCTACTAATAATATTTTTTTTAAACTTTCTTCCATAGTATTATGCTATTAGTGGTAATTTTATAATGAAAGTACTACCTCTGCCCTTTTCACTTTCGACAGAAACTATACCTTGATGGTTTTCAACTATTCGTTTTACATTAGACAAACCTAATCCATGTCCCTTAACATTATGCACATCGCCTGTGTATTCTCTATAAAACTCTTCAAATATACGTTTTTGAACGGCTTTATTCATACCCTTGCCCTGATCTTTAATACTTAACAAAATATTATTGCCTACATTTTCCGTGTAAACATCAATTTTAGGAGCCTCAGGGGAGTATTTTATAGCATTATCTAAAATGTTTACAATCACATTTGTAAAATACGTATCATTGGCCAATACAGAAGACTTATCTGCATTGAAATGTGTTTTTATGTAACCCTTTCTATCTTCTACAATAAGCTCCACATGTGTAATCGCATCGTCAATCAAATCATGAAGTTTGTAGCGGTCTTTGCTTATATTGAGCTGCTTTTTTTGAAGCTGCGAAATACGAAGTACATTTTCGACTTGAGCATTCATACGCTTATTTTCTTCCTTAATCATCTGAAGGTATCGTAATACTTTCACTTGATCTGAAATAATCTTTGGGTTTTTAATAGCATCCAAAGCTAAATTAATAGTGGCTATGGGCGTTTTAAATTCATGTGTCATATTATTAATAAAATCAGACTTCATTTGTGAAATCTTTCGCTGTTTTATAAGCTGATAAAGAGCGCTTGTATACGCTATAATTATAATAAGGGTAAATAACATCGACAAAAGAGTAACCCCAATTATAGAAGAAACAATGAATTTTTTACGTTCTGGAAAATTAATAAATAGCATGAAATCGCTTTCATCATTATCATCAAGAAATATAGGAACTCCAAGAAGTGGAATTAATGATTGATCAAAATTTGCTGATTGAATTTTAGTGCCAATATTATTATGAAAAATTGCAAATTCAAAATCGATATCAATATTGTCTTCTTTTAACTTTTTACTTAAAAGAGTTTGGATGTCTAAATCTGTAACTCTTTGATGTATGGGTGTGTTTTTTATTTCAGATTTATATTGTGTTTCAAAAGTAGCCTTTTGTAGTTTATCCATATTAAGGACTTTTTCAAAAGACTGCTCATTATTAGAAACCATATCATCGGCATAAATAGTATTATCGTAAATTTTGGTGGTTGATTTACCTCTGAAATTACTTAAGCCTAAGCTATCCACATTAAGATCTATAAGCGAAGGGACTTTAAAGTTTTCTTCAAGTATGCCTGTATTGTAAATAGTAATCCGATTGGTTGTTTTATCTTGCTTGTAAACGGTAATATTACGGATTGCCGTAGAATCTGGCTCTCTCCCGTCTGCTATTATTTTATTTAAAGCATGGACATACTTCTTATACTCATTATCGGCAATTTGATTTGTGGTATAAGTCAACGCTTTTCTAACATTGAACGTGAATTGGCCTTCTTTGTTTTCTAAAGAATTATTTATGAAATAAGCTTGAACAAAAATGATTCCAATCAGAGAAAGGCTCATCAAAATAACCAGTAAGGCAAATAATCTCTTGTTCATTTTTCAAAATTAATACTTAAATTATGTTAAAAAGCCCTTTTAACCTTAGCTTAACAAAAATGATGGGTTTTATGGTTTAATTATTTTATGCAGAATTTGCTTGTGCAAATTGGCAACATAAGTTTTGGTCTCTGAAATTGAATTATTGTGAATAACAAAGTCAGAAAGTTTAATTTTATCGGTATCAGTTAGCTGATTTTTAATTATTGAACGCACTTCTTGCTCGGTCTTTAGACGCCCTTTCATCACCCGCTGAACTCGTTCCTCAATTGGTGCCACTACAGAAATAATAAAATCAAAATTACTTTGGGAATTCGTTTCAAATAAAATAGCGACTTCTTTAATGACGTATGGTGATTTTTGTTTTTTCAACCACTTTTCAAAATGAACTCTCACTTCAGGATGAACAATCTTATTTAATTTGGATAACAAGTTGCTATCGTTAAAAACTTTAGAAGCAATAAATACGCGATTTAAAACCCCCTTAACGTAAGCATGTTCCCCGAATAGCAGCACCAAACTTTGACGGATACTTTTAGAGGTTTCCATCAAAATTTTGGCCTCATCATCAGAAATATAAACAGGAACACCGAAGCTCTCAAACATACGAGCAACGGTGCTCTTACCGCTCCCTATACCTCCAGTAAGTCCAATTATTTTACTCATCATTAGAAGTTATTATAAATTCCAATTGGGTGATTTTTAATTTAGCTGTTTTTACGTTCAAAGGCTGCTTTACTAAAACAGGATTTAAATAATTATTATCTGTTGTAAGTAAGTTAAAATCACATTCAACAGTAAAGTCCGTTTTATCAATACTATTGTAAGCATCTAAAGAAGAATAAAAAATAACCGATATTTCCTTTGGAAAAAAATTTATACTTAAGTCTTCTGGAATATTAATTATAGTCACTGGAACATTTACAAGACCTTCCGTAAATTTATCAACTTTTGCTGTTACAGAAACAGATTGATGCGATAACTTGAGCTGACTTAAATTAGATGGTATATTTAACTCTGCAAGCATATTAATATCTGAATTTATTTCACTCAACTCTATTTTCTTGGTTGAAACAAATGCTATGGACTTTAACATGGACTCTGGACCAATCATTGTAATAGAGTCTGGAGCTGATCGAAATTTATCGATAAGATCAAAACCTACTGCAAAGGTTGGGTTTACCAGAACCTTAACAGGGATTTTTTTTATAAACTGACTATCAAAAGGAAAAAACAAAGTATCTGGTGTAATGGATTTAACCACTATTTTAGAATCAAAATGATTAATTATTTTATCAAGCTGACTGCGCTCTGACCAAATATAATTATTATTATTTTTTCTTAGCTGTGAAAAGTCGACATTAATAATAGGTTTTTCAATATAATATTTTAAAAGCTCAAATCCACGACCAGAAATAGTGACATTAATTGTCTGTGGTTCTTCTGACACAATTAGTTCGTTGGACTTTAATTGTGTAGGAACTAACTGAAAACTTAGCGTTTGAGTATATGTATTAGATAGCTTAACTAATAATGAAATTATAAAAGAGAGAACCAGAAAGAGTACAAACACATTAAGGCGTTTTTCTTTAGCTGATTTTAGTTTTATATTTTTAGTTTTATTGGTCATTCAGATCGGGAAAATAAATTAGGAAACAACTGTTTTTCACTCTTTTTAGAAACGGCTAATTTTAAGGATGATTTAAGATATCCTAATCCATATCCAAAAAACTGAATTGCTATTGCAGGTATAACTAAGAAAGCAACTATTATATTGTTAGTCAATCGAAAAGCTCCAATCATCGCAGTTAAAAAATAAAGACCAAACATGATTAAAAACCAATAAAAACCTAATACTGCTAAAAAGCTACTAACAGCAAACCCTAAAGTAAATAACGAAGGAAACCAATAGGTTATCCGTTTAGAGCTTGGGTGCCATTTATTAAGAATAGGCCGTGCTTGGCCAAACTTATTTACCTGTATATAAAATCGCTCTAATGAAATGCGCCGTTTATGAAAGACAAAAGCTTCGGGGATGAGATGCAAATGATACCCCATCTCTTTTAGTCGAATGGACAAATCTGGATCTTCGCCAGGATGGATACTTCCAAAGCCACCAGTAGCTTGAAACGCTTCTTTAGATATACCCATATTAAAACTTCTTGGCTCGAAGTTTTCGACAGATACTTTTCCACCTCTAATGCCTGCTGTTGTCATTTGGGAAGTCATTGAAAAATTAATTGCTTTTTGAAGATCCGTAAACGAATCTTTAGCAGCATCAGGACCCCCAAAACCATCTACATAATGGGTGTTTAATTTAGAAATGACGAGCTGTAAATAATCGGGTGGCAAAATACAGTCAGAATCCAGAATAATAAAATAACGACCTTTGGCTCGCTGCATACCATAATTTCTGGAATGACCTGGACCGGTATTTGATTTGGAAAAATAACTTATTTTAAGTTGATCTAGAAAATTATCGATGATCAACTTTGAATCCAATGTTGAGCCATCTTCAATGATTACGATTTCAAAGGTTTTAGGAGTGTTTAAAGCACAGAAACTTTCAAGAAGTTCTCTGATTTCTTCTGGACGATTAAAAACTGGTATAATAAATGAAAAATCACTTGCAATCATATACACAAAGTTAATCAAAGAGATTGAATTGAACAGACAAGATTGAGTATAAAAAAAGCCTTACTAACATCTTAGTAAGGCTTAAAGTAAAAGTTAGTTAGTTGTTAGGATTTAATCACTCTTACTTTTCTATATGTTTTATTGACTGAAACCTCCATAAAATAAGTTCCGGACTGAAGATCAGACATATCAATTTTAGTATTGACTGCGTTTGGACGGAATCGAAATACGGATTGCCCTAAGACATTATAAATAATAATACTTTCAATAGGCGCTTGTGCTATAATTGTTAATTCATCGACAACTGGGTTAGGGAAAAATGATAAGCTAGAAGTTGTACTAACAGTATCTGAATCTAAAATGGCATTGTAGTCTACTACAATATTATCAATAAATATATAATACTGATTTGTGGTTGCTATGTAAAATGAAAAACAAATATCTAAGCCCATAAATGCAGATAAATCAAAAGCATACGACTCAAAACTAGTTCCTGGAGTGACTCCCGCGGCAATAGTTTGTAACAATGAGGTCCTTTCAGGATTCCATACTTGGACATCAATTGATTCTGCAAAAGAAGAACTGAAATTTCTAGCATCAAACGTCAAACGGTTAGATACGTTATCCATAACTGTAAATACTGGAGAAACTAAATAGTCATCATGTGCCGAGGGTCCATATTGAATCCCATAGGAAACAGCGCCGCCTCCAGGAGAAGAATTATCAAATAAACTCCATCCGTTAGCATCTCCGTTATTAATAACAGTCCAACAATCTGAGTTTGTTTCAAAATCATTAGACCAAGGGACTTGGAGTACTTCACAGTCTGTAGTAAATCTAAATGCTTGAAGTCGCTCTGCTTCTAAATTAAGAATTTCTTTTTGCCCAAAGGATAAAACAGAAACTGCGAAAAATAAATAATGGATGCTTTTCATTATGTAATTATTAAAAGTTAAATTGGTTAATGTAAATTACACAATAAAATCTAAATAATACTATTTTTATTGCGAATAGTTTAATGTTATTGACTATTTAGTAAATTATAATTAATATATGTTAATTATTTTAAATATAATTCAATATTAGATTGCTGTCATTTAGTTGAGCGTCATAACATCTGAATAAAACAAGAAACCTTTGTTTAAAAAATTTAAAGACAAAAAAAAACCAGCAGTGAAGGAGGTATTTAAAAATCATTAACAAACTTAAATTAATAACTCTTCTGATATAAAAGGTAAGGGAATAAAAAAGCCTCGCTAATTTCTTAGCGAGGCTTTATATAAAATTAAGTTATTCTTTAATTTTTAATCACTCTAACTGTTTTAAGAGTATTGTTAATAGACACTTGTACAAAGTAAGCACCAGACTGTAATAAAGACATATCTACTGTGCTATCGTTTGTATTTGGCGTCGATCTAACTACTGTTTGACCTAACATGTTATAAACGGTGATACTATCAATAGAAGCTTGCGCTTTAATTGTTAATACGTTGTTTACTGGGTTAGGGAAAAACGTGAAATTAGACACTGTACTAACATCATTCAAACTTAAAGAAGTTGAACCAATAGAAAAATTATCTACAAAGAAATCAACATCTTCAACAGAATCAAAACTTTCAGCATAAAGAGCAAAAGTAGCTAGTCCAGTATAAACTGATAAATCAACTTCGGGCATTGCAGCTCCAGCTAGGCCAGGGCTATTAGTAGCATCCCATCTGTATAATTCAGTCCAAGTCTGACCTGCATCTTCGGAAATCATTAAAGCAGTATAGTCCTCACTTCCCCAAACTGCATCAAGAGTACTACTTCCGTATTCTGTTGCAGCAGCATCTAAATTTAAATAGTAACTACCTACACTAAGGTCAAATACTGGAGAAATTAACCAATCATTATTTCCGCCAGAAAACGAACTATGGTAAACATTAACTCTAGCTGCTCCAGAAAAACCATCATTTGCAAATCCGTCCGTAGCCCATGCTGAACTAGTTCCAGAAGGTCCGTCTGCTAAAGCACCTTCTCCTTCTGACCATAGGTCTCCAGGATAAGTTGCAAAATCATTCATATAATCAGGAACAATTGGCGCTGGAAGCGTTGTAAAAGTAACCATTGACCATGCACTGAAGTCAGTACCACAATTGGCTCTAACATACACATCATAAGCTGTATTATCCGTTAAGTTAGATAAACTCAAAGGATTATCAACAGTTGCTGTTCCTGCATCTTCAGGTGCTACTCCCGTTTCTACTAATTGGTATTCCCAAGCCGTTTCACTGTTGTTTGCTGTCCAAGCTACAGAAGCCGTTGTTGTAGTGATACTAGATACTACTAAATCGGAAGGCGCTAAACATGAAGGCGCTTCAGCAACCATAAGGTTGTCAATATGTGGATTAGAAGTTCCATATATACTTGACCCTCTAAATCCAATTTGAATTGTTTGACCAGCGTATTCTGGAAGATCAATTTCAATTGTTGTCCACGTAGAAACAGTCGCATCAGTAGTGTAAACCACAACTGGACCTGATCCACTGTCAACAAGAACGTCTACAGTATCTGTACCTCCACCATCATAATAATCAAAACTTAAACGAGCAACTGTTAATGCACTCAAATCAAGGTTTGGAGACATTAAGTCTGATGTAGATCCCGATGAATAATCGTAATCATTAAAGAAAACTGCAGAAACACCTTCAGTCACTGATCCAGGACCAAAATCACTTCCATCATCTAGTGCCCAAGCAGCAGATGAGTCTGAATTAGACCAACATGCTAAATCCTCGAATCCATGTAAATAAGGAAAAACTGTAACCGTATCACAAGAAGTTGTAAATGTAAATGGCCCAGCGTATTCACTGTTTCCATCAGCACATACATTAACTACATAAAAGTCATACGAAGTATTTGAAGTTAAAGATCCGTCTGGAATAGTAACACTAGTTAACGGATAAGGGTCAACATCTCCAATTACATATCCACCTGCAGTTCCTTGTGGAACACCAGAAGGTAGAAGTTCAATCATAAA
>ENA-OQVM01000556-OQVM01000556.1-marine-metagenome-genome-assembly--contig:-NODE-556-length-57584-cov-11.718069_pt1 | contig 57584 bp, 52 predicted proteins | sample MGYA00237776_ERZ505498 | MGnify/ENA primary metagenome ERZ505498 (study PRJEB26159, sample SAMN06265151) | marine metagenome | isolation source: Helgoland LTER site | place: Germany:Helgoland, sampling...
CGCGCGTGAAGCTCGTCTATCAGGGCGCGGCGGTGGGGGTGCTCCTGCATCGCACAGTCTCCATCAGATAACTCTTTCAAGTATTATCTAGAGTAAAGATCGATAAAGTCCCACGCGAGGCGTTAAAGCGCTTCGTAAATCAGGGGCTCGATGACCAAATCAGCACTTAGAATCTTCTGAAGCCAGACGGGGCAGCTCGACCCTTCTTTCTTGAGAAAATTCATTGCCCAGCTTGTCAGAATACGGGTGCAAAGAATGGGCGCGTGCGCCATCGTGGCTGTTAGCGTTATCATGGTCAGACTGGGGGCGAGGGAGCAGAATCACGAGCCCAACCAGCTGGCTCAGGCGCTGAGACCAAAAGAAGGATTTATGCAAGATGTCCACTGATAGACTCTCCCGCCTGCGCGGTGCGATGCGTGCTGAGAATGTTGATTTGGTCGCGCTTGCACCGGGCGCGCATATGGCGTGGCTGCTCGATGTACGCCCTCACGCTGACGAGCGTCCCTGTATCGCGTTGATTTCGATCGACAAGGCCGCCTTCCTGATGCCAGCGCTAGAGGCAGATAGTGCGCGGCAACAGACCGATATGCCGTTTTACAACTGGGCTGACGCAGAAGGGCCAGACAGCGCCTTGGGCGCGGTGCTGGCTGACTTCGGTGCCTCGGGATTTTCGAGCTTAGTGCTGGACGAATGCATGCGAGCGGACCACGCCGCCTTAATCACGGACGCTTTGCCTCGCGCCGCACGACAGTTCACCGTTGGCACCATCGGTGCGCTGCGAATGCGAAAGGAACCGGGCGAGTACCGCGCGCTAAAAACCAATGCCAAGCAGGCTGACACGGCGATGAAGGCCGCTTGGGCGGCGATACAACCGGGCATGACCGAGTTGGAGGTTGCGCAAGTCGCGCGCGACACCTTTGCCGGCATGGGGGCCAGACCGCTTTTCTCGATTGTTGGCGCTGGCCGCAACGGCGCTTTCCCGCACCACCACACGGGGCAATCCAAGCTCAAGGCGGGCGATGCCGTGGTCATTGATATTGGCGCAGGGTTTGAAGGCTACTCTTCAGACATCACCCGCATGGTGGTGCTGGGTGACGGTCCGGAAGGTTACGCCCAAGTCCACGATGTGGTCGATCGCGCCGTGCAAGCGGCTTTGACAGCAGCACGTCCGGGCGTGAAAGCGCATGTTGTTGATGACGCGGCCCGCGCTGTCATCACGGAAGCAGGCTACGGTGACTTCTTTTTCCACCGCACCGGCCATGGTTTAGGCACGGAGGTCCACGAACCGCCCTATATCACCGGCAGTTCCCAAACCGTCCTCGACGAGGGCATGGTGTTTTCGATTGAGCCCGGCATTTACCTGCCCGATCGTTTTGGGCTGCGGTTGGAGGAAATCGTTATTCTGCGCGCGGACGGGCCGGAGATCTTGTCTGATTTGCCCCGAGATGCGGCGAGGCTTGATGCCTGATCCGCTTACCCGGGGCCACCAAGTCGCGTGCGTGCGGCAACGGCGATAGCACAGGCTCCGCTGGTTGGGCTCGCCTAAGCGACCATTTGCTCAATCAGCTTTTGAACGTTAAGCGCATCCTCAAAGGAGGCGAGCCGCTGTTCGCCAGTATCAAACTGAAGCGCCAATTGATCCAACTGGCCCTGATAGGCCGCAACGGGCAATTGCTGCTGGTCATCCAGAACGCTTTCGGTTCCCGCTGAGCTTTCAAGCAGCAGTTGGTACCAGTTATCAAATCTCAAGCATCCTTTGCTGCCAAGGATGCGGAAGCTCACCGTATCATTCCGGTTTCCGCCAACGACACCAGAGACAGCCACCTTGCCCAAGTCCGTATCCCATACCCCGAGCATCATGTTTTCAGACCCACCGTGGGGCTCAAAATGCGCCAAAGGCTGACCGTTTAGGCGTGGTGTACCCAATAAGACGAGTGTGAGATAGGCGTGGTGCGAGATCATTTCCCTCGTGAAACCGCCTTCGGCACGCTTTGAAAGCCACGCGGCATGGGACTGAAAAGCCCTTGGCCAACGGCTCAAGCGCACGTCAAGCTCAGCACCAAGAACATCCCCGATAACGCCGTCGTTGATCATCTTTTTCGCACGGCGTGCCGCTGGTGCGCCGGAATACACAAAATTGACCGCCTGCCCCAAACCGCTGGCATCCATTTCGGCTGTCAGGCGCTGGCTGTCCAACACGTCGACACCCAGTGGTTTTTCACAGAAAATTTTCCAGCCTTTGGCGATGCCGTGACGGACGTAGTCCGCGTGTGATTTCGGTGGTGTGCTGACGTATAAAACATCGATGTCGTCTCTGGACAACAAGGCATCAAAGTCGCCGGTGGCCGCTACGGTGGGCGCCTGTTCTTTGAGCGTGGTAACAGCGGCCAGCGATGCATCAAACCCAGCAATGACTTCAAAGCGTTCATGGGCTTGCATGGTCCCAATCATGCGGGTTCCAACGGCACCAAGACCAACCACACCAACCCGATACGTCATTTGAGACATCGTTCCCCTGCCCTTATCTTGCCTGCGTCACAGCGGCGTCATGCCGCCCTGTTTTCAGGTCTAGGCCATGGGCGCGGAAGTCTGCAAGGCTAAGGCGATACGGGGGCCAGGGCGCGTGCGGCTTTTAACGGTTCAGCTCAAACAGCCGCTGGAATAGGCCGCATCCGTTAATAAACTTAAACCCGAGCAAGGATGCCATTCACCAACCCATTCAATCGCTGCCATCAACTAACGCAGAAAACCCCGTAGCCTTCGCCCCAGAATGGCGGCTGAATGGTCCGCCGCCTAACTGAGGGTCGGTTGTCCAGCGAAAAAGCCCTGAACATGGCTCGCGCCCCACGCCTCCGCGCGCTGCCGCTGGTCGGTATTCTCGACACCTTCAACGATGAAATCCAGACCTCGGCGCGCCGCAAAACCAGCGAGTTGGGACATCACACCAAAACAATCATCAAAGGCGAAAGCATGCTGAGACAAAGTCCGGTCGAGCTTGATCCCAGCAACCCCTGCGATCCTCATTTCATTCAGGGCCGTGACCCCCGTGCCTATGTCATCTAGCCAAACCCGCACCCCCAGCGCGGCCATTTCCGCAATGACCGCCCCTAAGTCTTTTGGCCCCAAAGGTGCGGGCGTTTCGGTGACTTCGATCGCCAGCCGGGCTCGCAGGGATGGGCTTACGCGGGCGAGCTGGGCCGCACTGTTTCTGCGCCACTGGGGGTCGTTGAGCGAGGCACGGCTTGCGTTCACACTCAGTTTCAAGGTGGCATCAGCGGCCAACCTTTCGAGCGCAAAAGTCAGCATCTGCAGATCAAGCGCTGCCAAGTCTTCTGCTGGTTCCTGCCCCGTCAAGACCGCGCCGGCCGCTTGAAAACCCGTTTCAGCGGTGCCAAATCGGGCGAGCGTCTCATACCAGTCAGGTTCCGCTTGCCCGCGCGCAAAAATGCCGTGATCCGCCGCACGGATATGCCCCGCGTTCAGATAGCCGTTGAGGGCTGTCGCGGGCATCCCGGCTTTTACGGCACCCAATTGCATGGTGGAAGACCATCGACAGATCTGGAGCAACGGTTCGTCGTCGAAGCTGAGCGTGGTTTGCCAGTCAAGATCGGACCAACCCGCCACTGCGCGCGTGAGCACCGCCGTTGACAGCGGAGCATCAAGACGGGGCGGGACAAGGAACAAGGTCGGCGAAGCGGCCACAGGGCGCTTTGCGGAAAGCGCATCAAGGGCGCGCGCGAAGGCAAGGCGGAACGTGGCCGCGTCGAGGGTCTGAACACTTAAGGCGTTGCTGCGCGTTGTTTCGGCTGATCGGCTCAACACCACCCCGGCCGCAACACCCTGCGCCGCAGCATTCTGCAGCGCCTCGGTGGCCGCAACGATTTGACGGCTTAGGTCTAGCATCGAAACCAAGGGCAATGGTTCACCGCTTCGGCACGCGAAAACATGTCCGTCTCTATCCCGCGCTGAAAGGCCATCTCACGTCTCCCATGATCCAAGCCCGCTTTCTAGCATCACTCGGCCCCCGCCAAAAGCAGCCCGCGGCTTTCTTGTCGCCGCAGCCAACATATGTTCTCGTAAAGTGGCGTTATGAACGGAGAACTCAGATGGCCAACAGAAACGTAAGTTGCATGACAAACACAGCGATCGTCAGAGAGCTCTACTGGGGCTGTGGTGGCGGCGTCATGCAATGCTTTTCCAGTGCCGTGACCACCGCGGTTTTAAACGAAGAAAACCACCCATCGTGTCGCATCAGCGCGCCACGTCAAAACCAAGATATGCCGGTCGGATCACGCAAGCGAGACCGCCAAAACCGATGAGCGCTTAGGGTTCATGACTGAACGGCTGTCGTCTTCAAAATGTTGGAGCGTCGGTTGCTTTGGTCGTTATTGAGCCCAAAAATGTAAAACCGCGCGGCATAATCAGTTTTCCCCGATCTTGGGTGCCGGGTTAACCCTGTGGCGGGATCAGCACCAGCTGGCCGGTGTGCCTCTTGGCCAGAAAGTCTTCTTGGGCCGTGGCAATGTCCCGCAACGCGTAGGTCTTGGCAACCACGGGGCGGATTTCACCGGCTTCGATATACGTTACAATATTTTCGAAAACGACGTCTTCTTGAAACGTGCAGCCGAACAAGGTGAGATCCTTCAGGTACAGTGTACGCACATCAATGTCGCAGATCGGCCCCGCGATCGCTCCCGCCACGGCGTATCGCCCACCTCGACGCAGAACGTCCAGCAAGCTCGACCATTGCGGCCCAGCCACCAGATCAACCACCACGTCGATCGTCTCATCGCTCAGCTCAGCAACCAAATCCGCGTCGCGGTCGATGACCCGGTCCGCGCCGAGGGCTTTCACAGCCTCAACCTTGGACGCAGAACACAGGGCGATAACGCGCGCGCCCCTTCGCTTGGCCAGCTGCACCGCCGCAGAGCCGACACCGCCCGATGCGCCCGTCACCACCACCGTTTCGGCCCCTAGATTGGCGCGATGTAGCATGCCTTCAGCGGTTGAATAGGCACAGGGGATTGCCGCAAGTTCGACGTCGTCCCAGTCACAGTTGACGGCGTGGGTTTCCGGGCTTGGGGCCACACAAAATTGCGCAAAACCACCGTCGCATTCGCTGCCGATTGTCCAGCATTCGTAAGGTCGATAATCGACATAGGTTCGCAGCATATTGCGCACAATCACACGCTCGCCCATGCGCGCAGGGTCCACCCCCTCGCCGACCGCAACGACATGGCCGCAAACGTCTGCGCCCTGAATGCGCGGGAAGGTCAAAGGCGTGCCGGACCAGCTGGCATCGTCGTCGTCCACGCTGTCAAAACCTTCGGCTCCGCCCGTGTTGGTATCCTCAGTTATTGCCTTGGAGTACCAACCGATGCGGGTGTTGATATCGGTGTTATTCACCCCTGCGGCTGCCACGCGGATCAGGACTTCACCGGCCCCCGGCTGCGGCACAGGAACATCGGTGCGGTAGGCCAGCTTGTCGATTCCGCCGTGGCCGATCAACTGCACAGCATGCATTGTCTCAGGGATCATCTCAGCCCCCAAACGACGCCAGAGGCGCGCCAAATTTGGTCTCGTCCGGTACGACGCCCAGACCAGAGCCCGTCGGACGAGCGATGTGGCCATCGACAATTTTAATGCCATTTTCGGTGTCAAAGTTCCCGTCGATATAGGGCGCGGCCAGCCACACACCTTCGCAAAGGTCCGGCTTCACCGTCGCGCCAATCTGTGTACAAGCCGCTGCGATGATGTCGCCGCCCCAAGCATCGTCACACGTATGGGGCAGATTGCGCGCCTCGCAGATATCACGGAATGTCCGCATGTTTTGCAGCCCCCCAATCCGCGTTACTTTCATGCCAAACCCATCGACCAATCCCGTCCCCGCTGCTGAGATCACCGTATTCAGATCAACGCTGTTTTCGTCCATATAAATGGCGTGAGAGACGTGTGGCCGGATCTTTTCAAGGTCTTGATAGGTGTTACACGGCTGCTCCATCACGAAAGGAATGTCAGGGCATTCGCGACTGACGCGCAGCGCGTCGCGGGTGGTCCAGCCGCGGTTGCCGTCAACCGCCAAGCGCATGCCCGAGCCACGGACGGCTTCCCACACTTTGCGAATGGTCTCGATGTCGATCTCAACCGGGCGACCGCCAACCTTAATCTGCAGCCGTGGATAGCCTTCCGCCTGCTTTTCCGTCGCAAGACGCGCGATGTCATCCGGCGCGCCAACGCCCGTTGCATAGTACGACGGCACGCGATCGGTCTGCGCACCGCCCAACAAGTCCGCGACGTTTACCCCCAGCGCTTTTCCCACCAAGTCGTGCGCCGCGATGTCGATCGCTGCTTTGGCATAATTGTGTCCGTTCAACAGGCTGTGCATGCTGCGATTGAGCGACACGGGCCAGCAGTCGGCCCCGATCAACCCCGTCGCCATTTCGACCAGCGCAGCCCGCGCGCCACCGGCATGGGCCTCGGCATAGGTCGGACCCACAGGACAGGTTTCACCCCACCCAACAGTGCCGTCTTCGCCCACCAGTTTGACCAGCGTCGTATCGAGCGCCCAAACCTCAGCCTTGGCCATGGTATAGGGACCGTTCTTGACCGGTAAGTCATGAGCGTAGATGTGGATTTCACGGATCTTCATATTCACCCTCGATCATTAAATGACAGCCGCCACCCTGCGCCGGGGCTTTGCCTTACGAATCGCCCATGAGCCGAGGGTCATAAGGGAACTTTGTGATGTTCTCGAAGCCCGTTTCCGTGACGATCAACTGGTCTTCCAACTTGATGCAAAAGTCTCCGCCTTCTTCACCGACCAAGGCTTCGACACAGAGGCACATGCCCGGCTCCAAAACATAATCGTTTGCGCCCTCTTGGAACTCTTCCTTGTATGGGATGCAAGGCCACTCATCGCACAACCCGACGCCGTGGAAGCGACAGGAATATTGCCGCGCGACGTACTTGGGGTCCAGTTGATGCCCGCCAAAGGTCAACTCTTTCATCGACGTGCCGGGCTTAACCAGCTGCTCGTTGATTCGCATATGCTCAACGCCGTGGCGATAGGCGTCAATCATGTCCTGACGGGGCGCTTCATCGCCAATCCACCATGTGCGAGAGATGTCGATGCAAAACCCGTAGATGCCAACCAAATCCGTATCAAAGGCCAGAATTTCGTTGTTCTGCAGCTTGCGCGGCCCGCACTCTTGGAACCACGGGTTGGTGCGCGGACCGGTGGACAGCAGGCGGGTTTCGATCCACTCCCCACCGCGCTTGATGTTTCCGGCGTGCAGCACGGCCCAGATTTCATCTTCACTCATGCCCGGCTGAACCGCAGCCTGCATTTCATAAACCGATTGCTCACACGACCAACTTGCGCACTTCATGGCGATTTGCTCATCGACGCTTTTCACGCTCCGCGCCTTTTCCATCAGCTCTTCACCGCGCATGACGTCAAAGTTCACGTTGGTTAGCGCGTGATAGCCGTCGAGCATGATCTTATCGACGCCCAAACGCATGTTTCCGCCAGCGTGCTTGCCCATCAACTCAACAATTTGCTGCGCAAAATTGTTGGCCGCATCGCCGGTCCGGTCACCATTGGCGAAATAGAACATGCTCGCGCCGCTGCGTACTTCTTTGACCAGCGGGTTGAACTCGCACAAGAACGGGCTGTTCTTGTAATCCCACACCACCATGTGTCCATCAGCCGTCACCAAACAGGCGCGGAAGGGGTTGTGCGTGTTCCACAGCTGCATGCTGGTGCTGTCGCTGGCGTAACGGATGTTCAGCGGGTCAAACAGCAGCACGCCGCCCCAATCGCGCGCGTGCAGCGCCTCAACAATCCGGGTCAGACGATAGGCGCGCATGGCGTCCAGATCAGGCGCTTGCAGCCCAGCGCTTTGCCATTCTTGCCACGCCAGCTCGGTTGGGCCGATCTCGATCCGGTTGCCATTGTTCGGGCTGCCGTCTTTCAGCGTTTCACCCTGTTGCGCATCAATCGCCACCGAGGGCGCAGCAGCAGCCTTTGGGCTGGCAAAAGGCATAACTTTGCGCACGTCGCTGAAAAACTCACCATCCATGTCGGACAACCTCCCTATCAATATGCCACTGACGGTCTCACTAAATGACACTGGAGATTTTTCAAAAAACCGCACGTTTGCTTTGAAAGCGACGGGTTTGTGAATCCACAGCTTTGCCCGCCTTCTGCACCTTCAGAACATCGATTGGATTGCTGGTTCGACACGCTGGATGACGGCAGCGCTGCTTGCGTCACGTCGGCGGGCCGAGCGCCAATTTCCGCTCCCGCATCCAGCTATAAAGCCCTGCCGCGACCACAATGGTTGAACCGAGGATAATGGGAAAGTCCACGCTTTCCCCAAAAACCAGTACCCCAGCACCAACGCCAAACACCACGCGGACATACCGGAAGGGGCTGATAACAGACACATCGCCCAAGCGCATCGCCGTTGACACGGCAAGCGTGCCAATGCTGCCAAAGGCCACAAGCCCCACGCCAAAGCCGAACCCCGTCCATGTCGGCGCGGTCCAATTGCCGGTGACGACAATCATAAGAAAGCCGGTCACAAAGATGGTCGATGCGCCATAGAAAGACAGCGTCGCGGTTGAAATCTCCTTGGGCATGATCCGCGTACCAAAGTCACGGATCGCCATTCCCGCAACGCCCAGAAGCGTGAATGTCGCGAAGACGTCAAAGCCAGCCATCCCCGGCTTGATGATAATCAGCACGCCAATCAAACCGGCCATCAGGGCCAAAATACGCCGCCAGCCAATAGGTTCCTTAAGGAACACCGCGCCCATGATGGTCAGAACCAGCGGTAAAGACTGCATCAACGCGGTAACCGTCGACAATGGTGAATTCGCCAGCGCGATGATGATGCCCAGGACACCAACAGCCTCGCCGCCGCACCGCATGAGCATCGCGAAATGCAGGTATTTTCGATCGAAAAACGGCTGACCCGCACGACGCATGAGAACGACGAAAAACAACGCCATGCCACCGCCCAACATCATGGTCACCAGACCCAGCGACATGCTCTGGCTTGAGAGCTTCATGAACAAGTCCGCCCACATGAACAGAAAGCTGCCGAGGACCATCAATATAATTGCGCGAAGAATGTCAGGCATCAAATATCCGTCTTAAAGACCGCGACCGCCCCTGCCATCGCTTCACCATGTCGGACGCGACCAGGGGTTCAGATCGCCCAGAGCGGCAAGTCTTCAACCCTCTTGGTTCGCTTGTCCAGTTTATTGCAGCAGCGGGCTATCGTGGGCGCCTTTGGCCTGCACAAATGTCAGGGTCGTAGCCCCGGCGTCTTCACGGTAGGCTTTAATGCGGTTGAGCGTCATCACATACCCCGCCTCCGCCAAACTCGTTGTCTGGTTGGCCACGCTCATCATACCGGTCACGGTGACGGGCTGCCAGTTATGGAACAACCGCGCACCGCCCGGGGCATAGACGGAAATCACCTGATTGGGCGGCGGGGCTGGGGTGTGGATGCATGCGCCTTGATAGGGGACCAGCAGGAACTGCGCCGTCGTGCCGCGTGTGGCGTCCAGCGGGACCATAAAGCCTGCAATCGACACTGTCTGACCGTCCAAAGCCGGCTCTGTGCTGGTTTCAGCGATGTACAACAATTGCTCATCATCCGGTGCGCTGTCCAAAGCAGCATAGGCGGTCAAGGCAGCCTCCGGGATCAACGCGCGCCACGCGAGAACCGGGCCTGTAGCCTCTTCCGCGACAATCCGGGGAAGGACCGCGAGGCGAAACAGAAACACCCCAAGCACACACACGGCTAACACAGCGACCAGCGCGATCAATACCGACCTGAGAGCGTTCATTCCTTCCCCCTACCTTTGGTGCCTTTCATCCTCGATCAGTAACGCGCCCGCATGCCATCTTGCAGCGAGGAGCGGTAAGCCAAGAAAGCCGGCACCAAACCCGTTACCGCACTGACGCCAATAAAGGCCAGCAGCGCCTGCCCTTGACGGATCGTTACCATGACGGCGTTGAGATCCAGCTTCAAGGTGCCACCCAGCACCTGCCCCGCGACCCATGTTCCCAGCAGCGTGAGAACCAGTCCGCTGAGCGCCGCGGCGAGACTGATCAGCACCGCTTCAACAACCAGCAATCCGGCAATCGCCAACGGTTGGGCGCCCATGGCCCGATAAATGGCAATCTCTCGACGACGAAGATCCAACGTTGCGACCAACAGGGTCATTTGACCCGCCAGCGCCGCAAGAACAATCAGCACCGAGAACGTCAGCAAAGCGCGCTCTGCCGACCCCAGCAACAGCCACAGCTGCGACAGCGTGATCCCCGGCAAAACGGCTGTCAGCGGTTCTGTGCGGCGGCGGTCTTCAATCGTCTCAACAAATTGGAAAATCCGCCGCTTTGATTTCAAACCGACATAGACTGCCGTGAGCCGTGAGGGTTCAAATTCATCGCCTGAGAGGTCAATCACCGTTCGGTCCGTGGCGCCATCATGACGGGTGATTGCCCGGCCCGGCACCGACCCATTCCAGCCTTCATGAATAGCCTCAAACGCCCGAATATGCAGCAACAGGCTATAATCGATCGGCGTCCCTGTGGCGGCAAGAATGCCGGTAACGATGAAGGGTTGAGTCTCGTGGCTCCGGTCCCCTGCGGACGCGAGGCCATGCTGAATGGCAATGGCATCACCCAACTCGTAGTCCAAAGCCCGCGCCACATCAGACCCAAGAACCACCCCAAAACCGCTGAGCAAAGACGGTGCCTTTGCCTTGAATGCCAGTGGCCGATCTCGACCCGTTCTGACAAAATCAAAGTAGTCCGAGGTCGTCGCAATCACGCGGTAGCCGCGGTGGCTGTCCCCCAGACTGATCGGCACCGCCCATTGGGTGCGGGCATCGGCCTGAACATCCAAAAAGCTACTCCACCGCATCGACGGCGCGGCGTCCCCGATCTGGAATGCCGTGTACAGCAGCAAACCCAAATCACTCCCCCGCGCACCCACCAGCACGTCCACGCCGCTGATGGTCCCATCAAAGCTATCCCGCGTTGCCACACGCAAGCGCTCGATCGTCAGGAACAGCGCGACGGACAGTGCGAGCGTCACAACGGTCAAAATCAAACTCAACTTGCGCGCCAGCATCGAGCGCAGGGCCAGACCAACCATCATCGCAACCGCGCTCCTTGATCGGAGAGGTCGATCAAGCGATCAAAGTCCTGCACCAGTCGCGGGTCGTGGGTAACAAACAGCAAAGCAGCCCCCGAAGCCCGGCGCGCGGCGTGCAGCAGGTCCATAAAACGCTGTTGGTTGCCTTCATCCAGCGCGGACGTGGGCTCATCGGCGATAACCAGCGGCGGATCACCCAGCAACGCGCGGGCAGCGGCGACGCGTTGGCGCTGACCGACAGACAGCGTGTGCGCCGGTCGGTGCATCATGGTTTCTGCATCCAGATCCATCGCGGTCAGCAGCGCGGCAATTTCAGTGGCCAGCGACCCCGACTTGAGCCGCGCCCGCCGCGCTTTGCTAAACTGTACGCCCAAGGCAACATTTTGAAAGACGGACGCAAAAGGAAGCAGATTATGCTCCTGAAAAATAACGCCAATGCAGTCCCCGCGCAGTTGATCCAGCGCGCCAAGGCTCAGCTTGTTCGTGTCGTGACCAAAGGCTTCTAGCGTCCCCGAAGAAGGCCGCAGGACGCCCGCGACAAGGTCCAAAAACGTTGATTTACCCGATCCAGATGGACCCAGAACCGCGACGGCTTCGCCTGCGGATACCGAGAATGCCGGCGCGCTGAACGTGAAACCGCCGGGTCGCTGAAACATGAGATTTTCACCCCGGATCAGCACCGATTTCAACGCTGGCACGAGATCACCACGCGCTCAGCAAAGTGCTGTCCCAGACCCTCTTCCGCGTTGTCGGTGCGGTCGAGTTCTGCGGCGTAGATGATGTAGTCTTCATCTGGCTCAGGCTGGATGATGGTGGATCGACACCCACGTGGACCACCACGCAGGCGCGGTCGAAAGCGCTCTGCATGCAGGATTTCAATATAGTACAACGGGTCAAAGACGCTGTACTCGAACGCTCCTGTCGTCAAATCAAGGGGCTCGGGCAGATCAACCTGAAACGTCAATTCCATGCGATTTCGGTTCTTAAGCTGCACGGAAACAAATGTGCCGTTGACGGCCTCGATCGGCGTGTCCTGAAACGTCCAATTGTTCAGGTAGCCGTGCTTGCTGAGATTCGACACCATCTCTGGCCCCAAGGCTTCACCCTGCTCTAAGACACGCTTGCGGTTGGGGCGGTCGGCGGTCAGCTCGTCCAGGACATAGGCGCTAAAGAACGGGTCAAACAGCCATGATTGCTCAAGCGCGATCAGCCGCTTTTCTTCATCGAACTTGAACTGAACAGTCAGGTCGATCCATTCATGCGGATGAGCCCAGGCGGTTTGCGCGAGCAGCACAGCAAACGTGCTGGCCACGGCCTTGGCCAACAGCGTGCGAAGGACAAACCCAAACTTTTTCACGCGATTTGCCCTCCTTCATTATGGCCTAAAGCTCAAGCTTGGTGCGGTCCGGCTCCAAGTGTGCTCCCTTTTGTCCCGTGGGCATAACGACTTCAACATCCATTTCCTCTAAGGCTGGAAATTGGTCAAAGACGGTCGCCTGCAAGTATGTCAGCGCAGAGACATCCGCACAGTCCAACTCATATTCAGCATGAAAGGCGATGTGTTCAACCTCGCCCTCATGTTCTTCGGCTTCAAAGTCTACATGAACTTCGGCCAACACGCAGCCGGCTGCGTCGGGCACCGTCGCCACGCTGGACATATCACCCAAAAGTGTAATTTTTGCGTCAATCGCCTGCTGCTCTTCATCGGTTTTTGGTAAGTATTCAAAACCAACGATATCAACCGCCGGCGCTTCAAAGCGGAGCAACGCGCCGGCATCATCGATGACAACTTCTAACACCGCCTCGCCATGCACGTGGGCGTCTTCGGCTTTTGCCGAGAACGAAAACGCGATAAAAGACAGAACAGACAGTTTAAGAATTTTGGTAACCATGATACCATTCCGCATGTAATGTTATAACATTACGTTAACTCGCATGAAGACGCTAAGGGAATCAAGAGGCACCATCGGTAAATGAGCGATACAGACATCAAAACCATTCACACAAGCGCGTCTTCAAATCAGTATGCGGATCATGTTTTTGAACCGCATGATCACGCTGCATGCGTGTCGCAAACCGTCGCAGCGGCCGAGGCGAAGTGCACCCACGATCGGGCGAGATTGACCGAGACGCGGCGAAAGGTTTTGGACTTCCTGCTCGAAGAACACCGGCCGCTTGGCGCTTACGCTATTTTGGACAAACTTGGTGATGGCGGTCAGCGCGCACAGCCACCTGTGGCCTACCGTGCGTTGGATTTCCTGATCGAAAACGGTCTGGCGCACCGCATTGAAAGCCTCAACGCCTACGTTGCGTGCCGCAATCCATCACAGTGCGCCGCGCCGACATTCTTGATCTGCCAACACTGCAATTTGGTGGCCGAATCCTTTGCCGAGCAGCACCCATCACCCCTACGCGCCGCAGCCGATGAAATGGGTTTTGTGATTGAGCGAGAATTGCGCGAAGTCAGCGGCACGTGCCCCACATGCCACAAGGCGGCGGCTTGAACCGCTAGTAGAGCGTTTTCAGCGCTGCCGCGTCATAGTCGGACAGATCTTCAAAGTTTCCGTCGAAAATCTTTTGTGCCCAAAACGGATCCTGCAACAGCGCGCGTCCGACGCCCACCATGTCAAACTCCCCACGCTCCAGACGTTCGATCACGTCGGTCAGGGGGCGCGTTTTCGAGCTTTCCCCGCGGAAGGCACCGGTAAACTCGGTACTCAACCCAACTGAACCAACCGTGATGGTGGGCAGTCCGGTCAGCTTTTTCGCCCATCCCGCCAAGTTCAGCCCGTCCATGCCGTCCACAGCCTCAAATTCTGCTTCCCAGAAACGGCGCTGTGAGCAGTGCAGGCAATCCACGCCGGCCTCGACAAACACGCGCAAGAAAGCTTCCAGCTCTTGCGGGCTTTCGGCCAGTTTTGCGTCGTAGTCTTGCGACTTCCACTGAGAGAACCGCAGGATGATTGGCATGTCGTCGCCAACCCGCTCCCGGCACTGTTTGATGATTTCGGCGGCAAAGGTTGCGCGGTCGGGTAAGTCCCCGCCAAAGCGGTCTTCACGGACATTCATAACGCTCCAGAAGAACTCGTCGATCAGGTAACCGTGCGCGCCGTGGAGTTCGATGCAATCAAAACCCAAGCGCTTAGCCTCGCCCGCAGCATCAGCAAACGCCGTGACCATGTCCCAGACGTCTTCTTCGCTTGGTGCGTCCTGTACGGCTTTGCCCCGGTGCGTTAGGCCCGAGGGACCATCCGACGGCGCGTCAGGGTCCGGGCCTGTTCCGGGCTTTCGCAGCATCCCCTGATGCCACAACTGTGGCCCCATCACGCCGCCAACGTCTTGAACCGCTGAAATGACGCTCTTCCACCCGGCCAGCGCGTCTGGCTTGTGAAAGTTCGGGATGCGCGGATCATTGCTCGCCCCACCGCGCGCCACGGTCGTTCCCTCAGAGATAATGAGCCCCACGTGGGCCTCTGCCCGTCGCCGGTAGTAATCCCGAACCTCATCCGTCGGCACGCCATTGGGACTGAAGTTACGGGTCATCGGCGCCATTACGATCCGATTGGGAATGGTCATGCTGCGAAGCTTGAACGGCTGGAACAGGGGGGAAGTATCTGACACGCTTGGGCTCTCCAAAATAACCATCAAAACCTATCGGCTCATTGCGCAAACGGAAACGGTAGTTCGCGCGACTTCATGAAGCCGGACGAGCCGTTGAGCACTTCACGATAAGACTGGGCTCGAAAACTGAGATAATCGTTAAGAATTGCTGTTGCCTCGTCCGAGCCATCCATCGTCTGCCGCAAGACCTGCCCCGATTGACGTCCTAAATCAGTAAGCAGCTCGGGGCTGAAATTGCGCACTTTTCGCATCTGCCCTGTGGCTTGCATCGCGCCAAGCAAGCGCGCGTTTTCCTGATGCGTGCTCAACAGCATGCGGTGACTTTCTGCGGCAAACACACTGCGAAAAGCCAAGCGCTGCGGCTCGGTCAAACTGAACCAAAATGGCAGGTTTAGCCCTACCGATATTCCCAAAGCGGGCCGGAGCACCGGAGGGCCATAGAGATACTTTGTGGCTTCAGTGATCTCGCCCTGTGGATCGGCCCAGGGTCCGAACCACTCCGTTGCGTCCAAAGCGCCCAAACTGAGGGCCGAGGCCAGACGTGCAAAGCTAACGGGGCGGGCGTCGGCACCCAAAGACTTCAAAAGCGTCCTTGCCAAACCGCTCGATCGGATCGTCAGCCCATCGAAGTCGTCCAGCGATTCCAAACGCTTGTTCGACCAAACCCCAAGCCCACCCGCCAGCATACCGGCGGAAAAGGGCTTGATGTTGAACGGGGCTTGTATGGCGTCCCAATGTTCCGCGCCTGAACCGGTCAACCAGCCCAGCAGCTCCAACCCCGTCAGGCCAAATGGCACACCGGAAAACAGGTAAAAAGCCGGGTTCTTGGCCGACCAAAAATATTCGACACCGTGATACATTTCCACTTCGCCAGCACCGGCGCGCGCGTGCGCCTCGCCGGGGCTGCCCAGTTCCCCCGCAGCAAACAGCTCAACCCGCAACGCGCCATCGGTGATTGCTGTCAGACGCTCGGCCAAACGCTGTGCTGAGGGGCCAACAATGGGAAATCCGCGCCCCCAAACCGACGACATTCGAACGACCCTCGCCTGTGCCCGCACCACGTTAGGCGCGGCGAGCAGGGACAAAGCGCCCAGCCCACTGGCCAGCACTTGACGACGACGAAGTTTGGCAGATGAGGCGGCCATGATGCTCCTTTGTGAAGGACGCCAGTCTTGGCACTGATGAGGCTGATAAAAAAGGAAAGAGTCGATTATGTCTCTAAAGATTGAAGAAACGTTTTTAAATCAGCGCAGGAACGAACCAAACCAGTACAATCACCATAACCTGCACAGCGATAAACGGCAGGACGCCCCGGTAGAGTTGCAAGGTCGAACCTTGATCCGGCACAGCGCCCCGAAAATAGAACAGGGCGACGCCAAAGGGTGGGGTCAGAAACGAGGTCTGCAGCGTCAAAGCGATCAGGATACCCGCCCAGACCGGATCAAGCACCTCTGGCGGGACCGAAAACACCACGGGCAGCGCCAGCGGCAAAACAACCACGATGATCTCCACAAACTCCAGAACAAAGCCCAGCAGGAAAATGATCATCAGCAGGACGAGCAAGGCGGCCCGAGCGGTCTGCTGTGGGTCTTCCGCGCCAACCAACGCGGTGAGCGCAATCATGCCCTGAGAGAGCAAATCGTCTCCGCCAATCGCCTTGATGCACAGCGCAAACAAACCGGCGCCTACGATAATGGCAAAGATCATGGCCGTAAGCCGCAGCATGTCATTGAGTGCAGCCTGAAAGACGCCTCGGCGGAAACCCAAGTAACCTGCCCACGCCACCATCGCCAAAACAACGAGGTAAAGCGCTAAAATCAGGGGTTCCAAGGCGGTAAAACCTGCAAACTGACGCCACCCAAAAATCAGGACGGTCAGCACAGTGGTGGACCAGATCAGGACGCTGCTGCGACTGGCCAGCACCGCCGCGCCAACGGCGCCGAACGACGCCGCAGACGTGGTGTCTGCAACCCCCGTGACGATCGACCCCAGCACCAGCACGATCAGGCCCACGGGGGGTAAAATACCGTTGGCAATCGCGCGCCAACTCATCATTTTTGCATCATCGGTTCCCGTCGCATGACGCCCAAACCAAAGCGCCAATCCCGCGAAACCCAACATGACCAGCACGCCGGGAACAAGCGCCGCTCGGAACAAATCACCGCTGGTGACCGCCAAGGGCGCGAAGTTGCCCTGTGCAATTTGGGCGCTTTGAAACTGCACGCCGACTTGCTCGGCCAGCAGGATCAAGATGATCGACGGGGGAATGACTTGGCCCAACGTACCGGAAGCCGTGACCACGCCCGCGGCGTTGCGGAACCCGTAGCCGTTGCGCAAAAGCGCCGGCAGAGCGATGGCTGACAGGGTGACGACAGACGCCCCAACAACCCCGGTCGAGGCCGCAAGCAAACCACCAACCAAAACCACAGCAACGCCCAATCCACCGGGAACCCGGCGTGTGAGCGCTGGCACGGCTTCAAACAATCGATCGGCCAGAGCGGAACGCTGAAGCACTGTGCCCATGAAGACAAACAGGGGGATGGCGAGCAAGGTTTGGCCACTGGGTGCCATATGGCGGTACACGTCGCTGGCCAGCGGGGAAAGATCACGCCAACCGGTCGCGTCCACAATGGCCCAACCATCGGCCCCCGTGAGCGGCACCCCCACCATCGATAGCGCGATGAGGCCACCAAGGACCAGAACGCCCACGCCCCCCAACCCAAAGGCGACAGGATAGCCACTGAGCAAACAGGTGAAGGTCGCGCCCAGAAACAGGAGCAGGATGATCAGCTCAACAATCATTCGGGCAGGCTCCTGCCCCTGAGCCCCGCAAGGGCAAAAACCACGATAAGATAACCGAGCAAAGGCACCAACGTCTTCACCAGAAACACGAACTCGATGCCGAAGTTGGCTGATCCTTCGCTTTGATCCCAAGCGCGCGCGGCGAAGATCGTTCCCTTGGTCAACAAAAGCCAACCGACGGGTAAGGCCAGAAACACGGCGCCTGCGCGAGCGACCAACCGCTTTGCTCGCGCGCCCAGCATCGGCGCCAAAGCATCAATGGATACGTGACCGCCCCAGCGGAGCAAAATCGGGATCGCACCCGTCAGTGCGATGCCAAACAGAGCCATGGCTACCTCGATCCACCACGTTTCCGAAAATGACAGTGGCAGGCTTTGCGGGGGAAAGAAGCTGATCCCAAACAGGAACCGCGCACTGGCCCACAGGAACACGATCGCCATTGACCCAACGGCAGCCAGAGCCGCCACTCGCCACAACAAGGCCGCGCCCGCGTCGAGCAGGCTGTCGAGGTCTGGGCCTTTCCAGACCAAAGCAAAACCCAGCACCGTCAGCGCGGCGGTTTGCAGCTGAATCCCAGACACAAAAAAGCCCTCTGCGCTGGCAAAGGGCTTTGGGGGATGACCAATGGCACACCAACCGCCAAGCGCAAACAGCCCAGCGAAAGCAGCCAGCAGGATCGCAGCACTCAGTGCACTGCGACCCCAACTCTGGATCGTCAATTGTCCGGCAGTAAATCCGGGAGGAAGGTCGTGATTTGTGGGAAGAACCACAGAATGGTCAGGCCCACGACCTGAATGATGACGAATGGGATAATCCCTCGATAAATGTTGCTGGTCTGAATCTCAGGCGGTGCCACACCTCGCAGGTAGAACAGCGCGAACCCAAAGGGCGGCGTGATAAATGAGGTCTGCAAGTTCACCGCGATGAGAATCGTGATCCAGGCAGGATGCATGATGTTCGGATCGGCACCATAGATCACCGGTCCCACAATCGGGATAACGATGAAAATGATTTCGATAAAGTCCAGAACGAACCCGAGCACGAACAAAACCACCATGACAACCAGCAGAAGCGTTCGCGGATCTTCGAACGAGCGCAGGAAGTGTTCGATGTACTCTTCCCCGCCAAAGGATCGCAGGGTCAGCGCCAACAGCTGAGAACCGATCAGGATCGCAAAGACCATAATCGAGACCTTTGCCGTTTCCATCAGGATGGACGAAAGCACGCGGTCCTTGCTGAACAAGAACGACTTGGTCGCGCCTGCGATGGTGCGTGGGTTCGCAACGGGCCGGCCACCTTCGACACGCGCGCCTAACAGGACAATAACCGCGTAAATCATGCCAAGAATGGAAATGACGTAAAGAGCTGACGCGATGCCTGACGCGGTTGCTTTGCCAAATCCAACGGCTTGGTTACCGTCGAGGAAGTTGGCCTTTACCAAGAGCATGACGGCGATCGACGCTGCCGTCCAAAGCAGGATGTTTCGCCCAATCTTGTTGTCAAACGGCCCAACCTGCACGTCACGTTCCAGCAGCTTGATCGCTGACAGCAAGATAGCGCCACCAGCGCCCAAGGCGGCAGCCGGTGTCGGGTTGGTAATGCCGCCAAAGATGGAGCCCAGAACGGCAACAATCAGAACGACGGGCGGCACGACCACGCGAATCACCTCGACCTCCAGCAAGCGCGGAACCGCGCCAACCATGCCGTAGATGATCAGGGCCGTCGGGATGAAATACAGTGCCGTGCGCGTCCACGGTGAGGTCGATGGATCAACCAGCCAAATCGCCACAGCCACAAAGGACAGAACACCAAGCGCGCCAACCAGAATCGGCGTTTGTGATGCGCGGCGACGCAACGATGCTGCCAAAGCAAACGACACCGAAACCAGTGTCAGGAACGCCGCGACCCCCATGGATATTGCTGGCACAACGTAGTTATCGAGACTGTCACGGAAGTACGCCGAAAGCTGCTTTGGCGCGTCGCCGTTGCCCATGTCCGGGAAGGCTTTACGCAGCAGGTTCGCCGCTTCTGACGTCACGGGCTTGGAAACAGCAAATGGCACCTGCCCGTCCGCAACTTGACGGATTGCGCGGTCGTAAGAGAACGACGAGGCGAGATAGGACTCCCGCTTCAGCAAGCCATCAACGCTCGAAACCGCCCGATCCAGATCGCCGGATGCCGGCAACTCGCGGATCGCGTTCAGCTGCGTTTCAAGATCCGTTGCGGACTGGATGATTGCGAGGTTGTCGGCGAAAGCGGCATTGACCTCAGGCTCGAAGAAACGTTCGTACCGCGCCTGCAAAGCGGCAATTTTTTCGCCCAGCAGCACCGAACGACGCTCAAGCTCTTCCACCGTGCCTTCTGGGTCATCCTTGAATTTTCGGATCACCGACTTTCTCCGCGCCTTGGACACGGCAGAGGCGTAGTCCTCAGCGACCAGTTTGTAGGGCGTAAAGTCGAACTCCTTGTCGGCGCGATTGACCAGCTTTTGCACGGTTTGTCCGCGTGGCGCGCCTTTTACCGCAGCGGTCAGTTCAGGGAGCGTGTTCGCGCCCTCTGCTCGTTGCAGGACTTCGAAATAAGGAGCGGCTAAATCGGGTCCAAGCATGGCATCAATGGAGCTTGCAAAACGATCAATGCCGCGCAAAAGCGTGGACTTACGTTCGGTAAATTCGATCTCGCGCAGCGTGGCGGTGATGACGGAACCGTCCGTGCCATCCAGCAAAACATCAACGCGGGTTTGTAAGTCTTGCGGAATAGGCTTTGCCCGCGAAACCAGCGCCGTAAATTCCTGCAAATCTGCCCAATCACCCGCATCAATATCCGATGCACGCGCGCGCTCGATTTCTTCCAGCAACGCTTGGGCGTTGGCAAATTCTAGAACGTCCTGCGGTGGTTTTTGTGAGCCGACATAGCCGACAAAAGCCGCAATAACCCAAACCGCGATAAAGCCCAGCGACGGCAAAGCGATCGCGCCAGCTGCACGACCAGCGGAGCGCCCATAGTCCCCCAGCAGATCATAGGTGTTCGCGTCCGGGTTTTGCTTGATCGGCGGGGCAGCGTGGGGACGAAGCAGCGCATAGCCCAAGGCGTAAGCGGCGTAGAGGAGCGCGAGGACAATCCCGGGAATAAAGGCCGCTTTAAACAGTGTTCCGGTCGAAATCGCGATGTCATCACCCAGCAGTTCCGGCAACGGAATGCCAAGATCTTGGGACCGGCCCTTCTGCGCGGAGGAATAGATGTCGCCCACCATCGAGCCGAGCAACACCAATACGATGGACGGCGGAATGATCTGACCCAAGGTGCCAGACGTCGCGATAACCCCGGTAGAGAGTTCTTTGGAGTAACCCGCCCGCAGCATGGTCGGCAGGGAAATCAACCCCATCGTCACAACGGTCGCGCCCACGATGCCCGTTGATGCTGCCAACAGCGCGCCAACCAACACCACCGAGACAGCCAACCCGCCCGGCATGCCACCAAACAAACGCCCCATAGAGGTCAGCAGCTCTTCGGCGATCTTAGACCGCTCAAGCGCGATGCCCATCAGGACGAACAGCGGCACAGCCAGCAGCGTGTCATTCTGGTTCTCGCCAAAGGCGCGGGAGTAGTTGTTGTTGCTCCACTGGGCGAGCGTATCCAGCCCTTTCTGCCAGGCGGGCCCGTCAAATATCTCATGATGGGCTGCAAGCAGCGGTTTGAGTTCGCCTTCGTATTCCACCAGCAACCAGCCCAACTCGGACCCAATCGCAATGAGCACAAAGCTGATGATGGCTGAACCCGATAGCGCGAACGCAACGGGATAACCGGAAAGGATAGCCATGAACAACGTTCCGAAAACGATGACCAGGCTGAGTTCGACGCCGTCTAATCCAAAGAGCATGGGTCTGTTCTTCTCTTACTTAACTGCCGGATTATGCCGAACCAAGGGTCGGACGGCTGGCGTTGGTTGTTGGGGCTGTGCCGTCTGTTGCGGCGTCAGTGGCGTCTTGAATGGCCTGCGCGGTCAGTTGCTCAGGGTCGGCTTCACCCCTGTTTGCTGCGTCTTCGCGTTCTCGGCGGGCATGCTCCGTGTCGGAGGTAAGACCCTTATCAAGGCTGGAGAAAAGGAAGCCAACAGCTTGAATCAGCATCAGCGCAGCCAGTATGAGGATGAGCAGGTAATACAGCGGAACGTGACTGAAGTTCTCGCCTGTCGATGTGTTCCAGTTGATCTGTTTGAAACTCGATGCGCCGGGGATCCGGCCATCGAAGTTGCGGGTCAATATCAGCTGCGTGAGCGGGTTGAACGACGTAATCTGGAAGATCTTGTTCATCGCCAAGTGCCACGATACCCACCAAAGGCCAATCATCGATGGCATCAGGAAAATCAGCGTTCCCACAACGTCGATCCAATGCTTTACCCGACGGCTCATCGCGCCATAGATCAAATCCACCCTGACGTGGCCCTCGTCCATGAACGTGTAAGCGCAAGCAAAGGCGATGATAATCGCGTTGTACAACAGCAGTTCGGTCGCAAACCATGGCATGGTCAGCACGTCGTCTCCGGGCACCAGCTCCAACCCAAAGAACGAAATAGGCAACCCGTTTGAGCGGAAAACCTGCTGCAAGAAAATGATCATGATCTGCTGGAAAGCCATGAACAGAACGAACCAAGACGCCAGTTTGCCCAGCGTTCCATTGAACCGATCAATGCCCCCTGCGACGCTGCGCAAGACGGGGCGATAGAACAGACCAGCGATCAGAAGCGTCAAAACCAGCGCAAAGAACATGAAGAAGAAGTCAGAAGATTTGCCGAAAATCAGGGCGTTAACGATGTAGTCATCCGCCGGGAATTCAACGGCCAAGGCCTTCAGTCGCGCGTATTCGAGCAGCGCCGCCGCATCACCGTTGAAGGTTGCGGCGTCGATCGCTGCTTGCGCCGCGCCAACGAGATCAGGTTGTTTTTTGAGGACAGCATCGAAAGCGGCCAGCTCGCCACTTTCGGCCAGCTTGGCCGTCATCGCCTGCAACTGCGGCGCTGCTTCGGCTGCGCGCTCGTCGGCGGTCATGATGCCATAGAACCAAGTGCCGGCCTTGTAAGGCGCGAGCAACAAGTTGACGAAGCCCTGGGCGATTGCGGTCAGAAATCCAATGATAACGGCCATAGTGGCAGCACCTTTTTTGGCGGCGAGGCGTTGGCTGGTTTCGCGCTAAAAGAAGACCCCACCCTTTGGGCCATCAGCCCGTAATCGACGTTTCACGGTCGAATGTCTCTCAAACTCCATTCGTCGCAGCCGGCAGTGGGGTTCGGTGGCGCGCGGCCTTGGGCCGAGGAGAACGATTGAGTGTTCGGTGGTCTTATGATCAAGCGCGATAGAGGCCGCCGTTCAGCGACCTCTATACTTTGACATGTCGTCGACGGCTGATTAGCTGCCGAGAACGCGGTCACGCTGTGCGGTGTACTGACCGGAAGAGCGGGACGCCCAACCAGAAGAACTCCGCATGGAGGCCATTACGCTGTCGTAACAACGCTTGAAGAACTCATCATCCATGTTCTCTTCAAACACTTCGACAGAACCGCGACCAAAGCCATCCCAAACGTCATCTGGGAACTCAAGCGCACGGGTACCACCAGCGATCAGACGCTGAAGTGCTGCACCGTTTGCGGCCATGTACTGAGAATGGCTGCGTACGTTTGCATCAGCACAACCAACTTCGATTGCACTCTGGTGTGACTCGGACAAGGAGTCCCAGCGGTCCAGGTTCATCGTGAAGGACAGTGCCGCACCTGGCTCGTGGAAGCCTGCGGTGTAGTAGATGTTGGTTGCTTCTTGGAGACCAAGGGACTCATCAGAAGCTGGGCCGATCCACTCTGCGCCATCAATCGCGCCGGACTGCAGTGCCTGGAAGATTTCGCCGCCAGCCATGGTGATCGAAGATGCACCAAGCTTGGAAATCACCTTACCACCCAGACCAGGCATACGGTACTTCAGGCCTTCGAAATCAGATGCAGAGTTGATTTCATTACGGAACCAACCGCCACCTTGCGTACCGGTGTTACCCGCGAAGAAGCCTTTCAGGCCAAACTCTTCACCGATTTCGTCGTACAGCGCACGACCTTCACCAGCATACATCCAGTCATTGATTTCCTGTGCGGTCATTCCGAACGGTACAGCCGTAAAGAATGCCAGCGCAGGGTGCTGACCGATGTAGTAATAAGAAGCAGCGTGGAACGCGTCTGCGGTACCAGAAGTCACTGCATCCCATGCAGCCTGCGTACCGGAAACCAGTTCGCCGTTTGCCTTCAGATCAATTTCCAGCGTTCCGCCGGTGATGGCAGCAACGTTGTCAGCAACACGCTGAGCAGCATCGTGTACACCAAAGGAGCCACGGCCCCATGTGGTCACCATCGTAATCTTTTCACGACCCTGAGACAGTGCTGGGGTAGCGAGACCGGTCGCGGCAACTGCACCTGCAGCTACGCCAGCGACACCAGCGCCTTTAAGAAACTCACGACGTTTCATAGTAAATCCTCCCGAAACGGACAGTTTATCAACACCCCCCTCCCAGAGGGCGTCTCGACCTTCCTAAACCACAAAAGGTTAAGGATGTAAATTGGTACACAAAACAGACCAATGACGTACGTAGTCGCACGGCGATACAATCTTCTCGTATTACCACGCCTTGAACGTAGTGCGATCCGGTGCGCGCGGCAATCGGTGTGGCGACCAAAAAATTACGTACGTAGACAATTCCCATCGACGCCAATGCACAAAGCGAGGCAGACACTGTATAAGGCAGCCCATGGGACTCAGACTCAACTTGCTCGCCATCTCGGTTATACCGATCATCTTGTTTGCCGCTGCGATGTTGGGCGTCGTCACGCGTCAAACTGCCACGCTTTCGGCGGAGTTGGGGAACCTCATCGAAGACCGATTGGTGTCGGACAAGCAGACCGCGCTGACAAATTATGCTGAGCTGGCGGAGACAGCGATTCGCCCCTTGGTCAAACGCCAAAGCAATACAGCGCAGAGCCAGCAGCAAGCGAAAACCGTGCTAAATGCCATGACGTTTGGCGAAGACGGTTACTTCTATGTCTACGATTATGCCGGCAATAACCTTGTGCACCCACGCTTGAGTGAGCTGGTCGGACAGAACCTGTGGGATCTGCAAGACCCCAACGGCAACTTTGTGATTCAAGGGCTGATTGAGCAAGCCAAAGCCGGGGGCGGTTTTCACTCTTATCTATGGAACAAACCTTCAACCGGACTGGAAGAGCCAAAAATTGGCTTTGCTCTGGGGATCGACAGCTGGGGTTGGATGCTGGGAACGGGTCTCTATCTGGATGACATTCGCGGCGAAGTGGACCTTGTGAACGCCACCATTGGCCGGTCTGTGCAGCGGTCTTTTTTGTGGGTTATGGGCTTTGGTCTTTTGGCCGTTTTGTTGGCCGCCATCGTCGTTTATGCTTTTCAACACAACGTGCAGCGGACCGCTGACGCCAAACTCAAGGCTCTCAACAGCCGGATCGTTGAGATTCAAGAAGAACAATCACAGCGCATTTCCCGCGACCTTCACGACGGCATTTCTCAGCTGCTGATCCTGACACGCTATTCACTCGAAGCGGTAGAAGCCGACTTGAACCCTGCGCAGATTGAGCAGAAAGCCACGCTTGGGCGGTCGCGTGGCACGCTGGATCGCGCACTCACCGAACTCAGCTCTATCGCACGCAATCTGCGCCCGCCCGCGCTGGATCAATTGGGCTTGCAGCAGGCTTTGATGTCTCTGGCCGAGGACTACGCGCTGCAATCCAAGTGCAAGGTCTACCCCGACATCCAATCCTTGGGCGACAAACTCACAGAGGCTGGCAAATCGGCGCTGTTTCGCGTGGCGCAGGAGGCGCTGACGAACGTCTCAAAGCACGCCGACGCCGATCGCGTCTGGATTACGCTGCGGATCAAGGGCAAGGCGGTGCATTTGACGATCGAAGACGACGGCAAAGGCCTCCGCTCGAAAGCGCACAGCGGCCTGGGGATCGCCAACATGCGGGAGCGCTTGGCGGCTCAGGGTGGGCGGCTGGATATTCACTCGCTGACATCCGACGGCGGAACCCAAGTGATCGGCATCATGCCCCTTTCCAGTGAGCCCGCCGCGCCATGACGATCAACGCCATCATCGCAGACGACCATGAGCTTGTCCGCGAAGCCCTGCAAGTGCGACTGCAGCGCATGGACGTGCAGATTGTCGCCGAGGCCATCAACGGACAGCAGGTGGTGGATCTGGCCGCGTCTGTGGACTTTGACCTTATTCTTATGGACATATCCATGCCGGTCATAAACGGGGTCGAGGCCACGCATCAGATCAAGCAAGCCAATCCGACGTGCAAAATTTTGGTTCTTTCGACCCACGACAGTCAGGACTATATCCGCGCCGTTGCCGCAGCCGGGGCCGATGGGTATTTGCTCAAATCCGCTGACTTCGATGAAATGCAGCGCGCGGTCCAAGTGGTCGCGATGGGCGGCTCTTACTTCGCAGAAACGATCAAGGAGAAGCTGTTCGGCGACCGGACTTTCGATGACAGCAAGCACCAGTCCCTGACGTTGCGCGAGCGCGAAGTGCTGCGCATGATGGATGAAGGGCTGCGTTCAAAAGAAATCGCCCATCGCCTGAATATCTCAACACGAACGGTCGAAGCGCACCGGCGAAACCTCAAACGCAAGCTGGACTAGCGCGCCGCCAGCCCGCGGGCCAGCGCGATTGTCGTTGTCTTGACGATGAGGAAAGAAAGGAATTGGTGCCCCCGGCCCGAATCGAACGGGCACTCCCGAAGAAACGTGATTTTGAATCACGCGCGTCTACCAATTCCGCCACGGGGGCGCTTTGCTTCAGGGCTGAAGCTTGTATAAGACCCCTCGAACCAAGCGCCAAGGAGTTTTCTTGCATGGGATGGCTGAAATCTCTTTATCACTGGACATTGCAGCAAGCCGAAAAGCCGAGGGCTCTTGGCGTGCTGTTTGCCATGTCGTTTGCGGAAAGCTCATTCTTTCCCATTCCACCCGATACGTTACTGGCGCCCATCGTTCTGGCGCGCCGCGCGTGGTGGTGGTTGGCGGCGACCATTTGCACCATCGGTTCCGTCCTTGGCGGCATCTTCGGATACTTGATTGGCACGTTTGCGTTCGACGCTGTGGGGCGTCCTTTGCTGGCGCTGCTGGGTCAGGAAGACAGCATCAGCGCGTTCGAGCAAACCTTCAACGCCTTTAGCTGGCAGATTGTCTTTCTCGCTGGCTTTACCCCGATTCCCTACAAGGTCTTTACCATTGCCTCCGGCGCATTTGATGTTGCACTGGGAATCTTCATCGTCGCCTCCGTCATTTCTCGTGGTGGGCGCTTCTTTTTGGTGGCGGGGATTGTCGCGCTGCTTGGACCTGTGGCGAAACCGCTGATTGAGAAATATTTTGGATGGTTTACGTTGGCCGCTGGTCTGATTGTCGTAGCAGGTGTTTTTGCTTACACCGCGCTGCATTAGGCCGATGGAGACTGAGCAGCACGAATGTTGAAGTTGTTCTATAAAATCGAACAAAACTGGGATTGGGCCTTCCCCTCGCTCATCCTCATCGCCTGCGCTTTTTTCCTCGGGGTCGCCTTGATTTCTCAGTACGTCGGCGGACACCACCCCTGCACGCTCTGTATCGCCCAACGCACGTCTTACGTGGTCGCGGCGGTCATATCGGGCGCGGCCATCGTTATTGGTCGCGACCCTGATCGCAATGTTGAGCGCGCCATGTTGCTGGGGGTTTGTGGTCTCGCGTTTCTCTATGGCAGTGCAACAGCCTTTGAACACGTGGGTGTTGAGCAAGCGTGGTGGCTGGGGGACGTTCTTTGCTCGGGCTCGATGGCGGAATTTCAAGTGAGCCCCGAAAGTCAAAACATGCCGGTAAACCCCCTGTTCAACGTGCCAGAAGTCACCTGCGCTGAGGGGACTTGGACGTTGTTTGGGCTTTCGATGGCGACGTACAACATGATCGCCAACCTCGGCCTGATGCTTTTGTCCGCCTTTTTGGCACTCACGACGTTACGCAGCAACGGTGTGCAGGGCTAATCCCGCTCCAACACCGAATCCCAATACAGGTAATCTTCCCAGCTTTCGTGCAGGAAATTTGGCGGGAAAGACCGGCCTGCGTCCTGCAGCTGATAAGCCGTCGGGCGCAGTGGTTCCTTGCGCAAGCGCATCGAGCTGTCGCGGAGGTACCGATTGCCCTTTCTCAGGTTGCACTTTTGGCACGCCGTCACGACGTTTTCCCAACTCGTCCCGCCGCCTTTTGACCGAGGAATCACATGGTCGAAGGTCAGGCTTTGAACGGGGAACCGCGTGCTGCAGTACTGGCACCGGAAATGGTCGCGCAAGAAAACGTTAAAACGGGTGAAAGCGGGAGACCGGTTCATCGGAACGTAGTCTTTCAACGCAATCACACTGGGGATCGGCATTTCAAACGACGGGCTTCGGATCACGTGATCGTATTCCGCCACGACGTTGACCCGCCCTTGGAAGCAGGCCTTCACGGAGTCCTGCCAATTCCAAAGTGACAACGGCAAATAGGATAAGGGCCGAAAATCGGCGTTTAACACCAGTGCCGGATAGTTCTCTAAGCTTCTCGCTGTCATGCTCTCCTGCCCCTTCCGAACCTCTCGGAAGCTGTCATTTGACTATGACAAGCGAATGACGATTGGACAAGTCAGCGTCTCATAATCGTTCAACAGGTCGCAGTTCGGGCTTGAGGGACAGGCCTTGAGTTGGCCTATTCGACCAAATCGCCCATGCCAAAGGCCGTGCGCAATTTCAGCAAAGCGGCTTGCAGACCCTCGCCGTCGATTCCATGCCCCAAACCGGGCCGAGGAAACGTTTCAACAGGCGCGCCCAACGCGGCAAGCGTCTTTGCTGCGGCTTCCATAGACGCAAAAGGCACCACCTGATCGTCTTCGCCGTGGACCAGCAGATAAGGCGGGAATGACGTGCTTTCGGTTGCCGCACGCTCGGGTGCTGGCAGCGCGCCGCTGTAGCCCAGCACGTAACCCAGCGCCTCGGGCAAGCGCAAACTCACCTCCAGCGACATCATGCAGCCCTGCGAAAACCCAAACAAGGCAATGTCCGACCACTGCAAATCAAATCGGCGCTTGAGGCTTTGCAGCGCCGTGTTGACGTAGCCCCGCGCCATTTGCGCACCGTGATCGAGTTCTGACTTATCAATCCGAGAAATTGGAAACCACTGCCGCCCACCGAGCATGCCGCCGGGGATTTCCTCTGGCGCTTCAAGGCTGACGATTGCCGTCGCCGGCAACGCGGGCGCCATTTGCATGGCAAGCGGGAACAAGTCGTCCGCATCTGCGCCGTAGCCATGAAGGAAGACGAGCAGGTGTTTAACCGGCTCCAAATTCGGGATCAGAGCGCGATGGGTTGGGTCCGTGCCTTCGATTTGAAAACCACGGATGACGTCAAAATCTGGCGTCTGCTGCATAGGTTTAGTCCCGAAAAGTCTAGCGGTTGGTTTCGTCGTCGGCGGCGTCTTCGGACCCTTCGAGCGTGGAAACCACGGCTTCCAATCGGTCGCTGAGCTGCTCAAACACGTCTGCCACATAGTCATAGGCCTGCTGCACGGCATCACTGCCGCCGCCACTGCCGGCACCATCGTCGCTGGTGGACTCCGGTTTCGCGGCAGCACCGTCTGCTGCTGATTTGGCCCGCTCGCTGTGTAAATCGTCGGCCATCAGCAGACCCGCCATAAGCAGCAACCGCGCCTCGCCCACTTGCCCATTGGCTGTCACCAATTGGTTCACCCGCTCGGAGAGAGCATTGGCGAGCCGCATGACGTGTTCTTCCTGACCATCATCACAAGCGATGTCATAGCCACGTCCATTGAGTGTTATTCGCACCTGACCCATCCGCCGTTATTCCTCGGTGCTTTCAGCATGCTGAAGCTCTGCCATCAGCTGCGCGACCTGCTCCGTTGCGGAAGCGGTTGCTGAACGAAGTTCTTCCTGCGCAGATTCCATCACAGAAATCTGACGCTGGAGACGTGTGATTTCCTGCGTCTCTGGCCCCAGTTGGTCGCCCAGGGCTTCCAACCGGTGCAAGACAGTATCCAAGCGCGCTTTTGCGTCTTCTAATCGGCCCATCGGGTCTTAGCTCATCCTCGGGTTATAAACTTCGATTAGTGTAAATTGGCCTTTGTTTCAAGGACATCTAGACGATACTTCACGCCAATTGACAATAGCAGTGGATAAATAGCCTCAGTTCCGACCCAGAATGCTAATCCTTTCATGGCAGTACGCCCGTCTGAGGGGGTTAATTCCAAGGCGGCTCCGTGGTTATAAGGACGTATATAGTGGTGGTATTGGCCCGGTTCGAGGGTCGGGAAAGCACCGATCTTGCGTTTCAATCAGGAGCACAACCTTATGTCTGATGCAGTAGCTCAGGACCCCAACGCTCTCGCTGCCGGAATGGCCGATGCCGTTCGCGTTCTTTCGGCAGAAGCAGTTCAAGCCGCAAACTCTGGACACCCCGGCATGCCGATGGGCATGGCCGACGTGGCGACAGTCCTTTTCCGCGACGTGCTGAAGTACGATGCCGCGTGGCCGCAATGGCCGGATCGCGATCGCTTTATCCTGTCTGCCGGTCACGGCTCTATGCTGCTGTATTCCGCCCTTTACCTGTCCGGTTATGAGGACGTGTCCATCGATGAAATCAAGAATTTCCGGCAGATGGGATCAAAGACACCCGGGCATCCGGAGTATGGCCACACCGAAGGCGTAGAAACCACCACGGGTCCATTGGGGCAAGGCATCGCCAATTCTGTTGGCTTTGCAATGGCGGAACAGTGGTTGGCAGCGCGCTTCGGCGACGAGCTGGTTGATCACTTTACCTATGTCATCGCGGGCGACGGCTGTTTGATGGAAGGCGTCAGTCAGGAGGCGATTTCGCTCGCTGGACACTTGAAGCTGAACAAGCTGATTGTCCTGTGGGATGACAATGAAATCACCATTGACGGCAAAACCGATCTTTCAACATCCGAAGACCAGCGCGCCCGGTTTGAGGCTGCGGGTTGGCATGTTCAGGCCGTTGACGGCCACGATCAAGACGCCGTCCTGACCGCCATTGAACTGGCGCAGCAGGAGACCTCAGTACCGTCGATGATCGCTTGCCGCACCACCATCGGTTATGGCTCGCCCAAGGTGGCGGGAACGTCCAAGGCGCACGGCGCACCTTTGGGTGCTGATGGCCTGCAGGAATTCAAGGACAACATCGGCTGGACACACGCGCCTTTCGCGGTTCCGAACGATGTTATGGATGCGTGGCGCGCGGCCGGTTCCAAGGGCGCTGCGGCGTCCGCAGAATGGAAAGCACGCTTGGGCGCTTCGTCCAAAGCCACGCTGTTTAACGCCATGCAAGCCGGCGAGCTGAACGAAGCTGCGCTGAAGGCATTGGACGCCGTTAAAACTCAAGCGATTGAAGATATGCCAGCGCTGGCGACACGTGCAGCCTCGGGAAAAGTGCTCGAAGCATTGATCCCCGAAATGCCAACCATGCTCGGCGGTTCAGCTGATCTCACGGGTTCAAACAACACAAAAACCTCCCACCACAGCGCGATCAGTGCCGACGATTTCAGCGCAAACTACGTGAACTGGGGCGTTCGTGAGCACGGCATGGCCTCTGCGATGAACGGCATGGCACTGCATGGCGGTGTAACACCCTACGCTGGCACGTTCTTGGTCTTCACCGACTATGCACGCCCCGCGATCCGCCTGTCTGCGCTGATGAAGCAGCGTGTGATTTACGTCATGACGCACGATTCCATCGGGCTAGGCGAAGACGGCCCAACGCACCAGCCGGTTGAGCATATGGCCGCGCTGCGGGCGATTCCGGGGCTGCTGACCTTCCGCCCTGCGGATCTGGTTGAAACGGCAGAAGCGTGGGAACTGGCGCTGCAGCACGATGGCCCCTCCGTCATCGCCCTGTCACGACAGAAAGTCCCGGCGCTGCGCCATTTGATCGGCGAGAATTACGCAGCGACCGGCGGCTACATCTTCCGTCCCGCGATGGACGAGCGGAAAGTGACGCTGATTGCAACCGGGACTGAGATGAGCATCGCGGTCGAGGCGCAAGAAATTCTGGAGCGGGATCACAGCATCGCCACGGCGGTTGTGTCGCTGCCGTGTTGGGAGCTGTTTGAGCAGCAGCCGGCGCATTACCGCGAAGAAGTCCTCAGCCCGGGCAGCCTGCGGGTTGCGATCGAAGCAGGGTCTGATTTTGGCTGGCGTCGGTTTATCCGCGAAGATGGGATTTTCATCGGCGTTGGCGACCAATTCGGCGCTTCTGCCCCTGCCGAAGAGCTGTATGCCCACTACGGCATCACCAAGGATGCCATTGTCCAAGCTGTGCTCGAAAGCCTCTAAACTGTGCGCGCGGATGGGAAGCGAAATGTCGTCGAACTTACCTTCGCGACGGCGCTTCCTGACCGCGATGCCGAGACGGCGCACGACATCACCTTTATCACGCCCGCCGCTGCTTTGAAGCAGTTGGGGGCCGCTTGGGCCATCGATTTGCAGGCGGCCATTGCCACGTGGGGGCCGGGTTGCACGCTGGTGGTTGATGCCAGTCACGCGCCCGGGTTTGGCTTGCAGATCCTGCAAAACGGGGTGAAGCACGTCTATTGCCCGGCACAAAATGCGGCGTTCGACGACTTGAGACACTACGCGGCTGAGGCTGGTGCGACGCTGGTGACGCAGCGTCCAATAGCAACCGAAGTCTGGACGCCTATCGTCCCGACGCGCAAAACAAAGCGGACCGAGCCGCCGCTTGCCAATCGGCAGCAACCATCACGCAAGGAAACCTGATCGCATGGCAACAATGGATGACGACGAAGGGCCACAACTGGTCCAAATCGCAACTTTGGGCGAAACGCCGCTGCCCAAGACGCTGGCGGGTGTCGCGCTGATCCTGAAAATGCCCGAGGACGTGAGTCCAACGGCGGGCCATTTGGCGGACTGGATCAGCCTGTGCGCCGATCAAGAATGCGCCCTTATCACAGCATCGATGAACACCAATGGCGAAGACTTGCCGCCCAACGGTGTTGATGGGTTCGTGTCCTTCGACATGGCCGCAGACCGCGCCATGCGCGATGATTTCCCCGATATGCAGATCGTTGCGGCCAATCTCACGTCCCGCGACCTGGCCATGCAAGCCGGTGAATTTGGGGCCGACGCCTTGTTTTTCGGTGATCTTCGCGCGGACAATCAGACGGACATGATGGCGGGTATCGAACATGAACTGGCTGAGTGGTGGGTCGAAATGATGGAAATCCCGTGCATCATTCCGGTTGCTTCCCAAGCCGATGACCCCGATTTCGCCCCCGAGTTCATAGCGGTTGCGCTTGGCTAAAGATTGCCTGTCGCAAACGACACTGATACTTGCACCTTTGAAATTCCCCTAACCGAACAGGGTTAAAGCCATGAAGATCAACGGCAACGCCATTCGCCCCGGCAACATCATCGAACACAAGGGCCGGCTGATGCGTGCAGTCAAGCTGCAGCAGGTCAAGCCGGGTAAAGGCGGTGCCTTTGCGCAAATTGAGCTCAAAGACATTCGCGACGGCACCAAAATGAACGAGCGTTTCCGCTCTGATGAGACCGTGGAACGCGTTCGTCTGGATCAGGTGGATTACCAATACCTGTTCGCTGACGGTGAAATGCTGACGTTCATGAACAATGATACGTTCGAGCAGATTGAACTGAACAGCGACTTGGTGGGCGAGCCTTTGCCCTTCCTGCAGGAAAACATGCAGGTCACCATCGAGCTGTATGAAGAAGAGCCGATTTCAGTGAGCTTGCCGGAGTCAGTCATCCTGGAAATCACAGAGGCTGATGCGGTTGTGAAGGGCCAAACGGCTTCGTCATCTTACAAGCCTGCGCTTTTGGAAAATGGCGTGAAGATCATGGTGCCACCGCATATCGCAGCCGGTACGAAAGTGGTCGTGAATACCGCCGATGGGACTTACATGGAGCGTGCGAAATAGACATGCGTCGCTCTGCGCTCATTAATGTAATGGTCAAGGCCGCTGATAAAGCTGGCCGACAACTCGTCCGTGATTTTGGCGACGTTGAACACCTCACTGTATCCCGCAAAGGCCCAGCAGATTTTGTCAGTCAAGCCGACAGACGCGCGGAAGGCATCATCTATGAAGTCCTCCAAGAAGCGCGTCCGGAGTTTGCTTTCTTTGGTGAGGAGAGCGGCCAGACTGGACCGGAAGAACCAGAAGGCCGCTGGATCGTCGATCCGCTCGACGGCACAACCAACTTCCTGCACGGCTTGCCGCACTGGGCGATTTCCATCGCTTTGGAGCAAGCGGGCGGTATCGTTGCGGGCGTTGTTTTTGACCCGCTGAAAGACGAACTGTTTTGGGCGGAACGCGGGCACGGCGCTTACGTGAATTCACGCCAATTGCGTATTTCGCGGAAAGAGGATCTGACAGAATCTTTGTTCGCGACAGGCATGCCGTTCAAAGGCCGAGGCGACCAAGACACGACCATGGCCGAAATCGAAAAGGTCGCCTTTGCGAGCGCGGGCGTCCGACGATTCGGGTCTGCGGCGCTGGATTTGGCTTACGTGGCCGCTGGCCGATACGATGGCTATTGGGAACGCGGATTGGCGGCGTGGGATATTGCCGCGGGCGCATTAATCGCCAATGAAGCAGGTGGGCGTGTCACCGACCTGAACGGCGGCGAGAAAATCGTGTCTGATCGCTCCATAATCGTGGCGGGTCCGATGATATACGACCAATTCTTCAACCTCGTCACCAAAGCTTAAAGCACGCCCCGCGCATAATGGGGTAGGCGCTTTACACAAGGGAAAATTTGATCGAACTCTAGCGAATTGAGGCGGGATTCGCCGCAACGTTATGCGTTTTATATAGACCGGTGTGGTATTTCTGCACTAGTATTTAGCCTGCTTATCGTAATTTCGACGAATTGGCCTGCTGTAATACAACTAAACTTACGTGCAAACCCGCGATGGCCGTCGGCCATCGACAAGCGGGGTAAATTGAGGATCGAGAATATGACCTTGCGTACGACCATTTTTGGCGTCGCCATTAGTGCTGTTTGTTTCAGCGCTTCTGCTCAAGCTCAGGAATTCTTTCAGGCAGGCTCCGTGCCCGCAGGTGATCTGCTAGCGCCGCCTGTTAGCAGCGTTGTGCAATCCGCCGCGACACCCTTGTTCCAAGCGACTGCCTTTACGTCACGCAACACGACCCAACCCTCTATCCAGCCCGGCTACACAGTTCTTAGCGCGGAAGACGCCGCTTTGCTGGCCGCGCAGGCGGTTGGCGAGCCGGTAACCATTGGCGGTTTCGGGCAAACAGCCGCAACGGCGCCAACCTCGCTGGTCGCTTTCCCGTCCGAAGCAACGCTTCAGCCTCTCCTGACCACCCCAGCAGGGGTCGATACGGGATTGACGGCGGTTGCGATTGTAAACGGCGTCCCTGTTACTTCCGGCCCCGTGACCAACATTCGCGGCGGATATGGCAACACCACCACAATTTCGAGCAGCTCGTTTGGCGGTTCAGTTTTGGTGTCTTACGGCAGTGATTTGCCGATTGTGGGTCCAGAATACACCCGCCAACTGCCGGGCTCAGGACTGTCGAACCCAACGCCGATTCCTTACGTTGGCGCAGACCGTGCTGATGCTGTCGCTGCGGCGGCGCGCAGTGGCATGGATAGCGTGGCGAACAGCGCCGCGATGATTGGTACGTTCCCGCTGGCCACAAACTTTACAGGCCCGATCCCGCTGATCCGTCCGGGCGCGCCGGGATACAAGAAGATTCCGAATGCGATTGTTGCAACCGGAACAACCCGTTCAACATCGTCTGTCCCCTCCCCGTTCCCGACTGAGCAGGAAGGATCTGCTGATGCAGCCGGTGAGAACATTGCTTCACCGGTGAACGAGAGCAAAGATGCGGTGCAGTCCTTTAGCCGAATCACAGAGGAAGCAGTTACCGCCGGGGCGACCACCCCGCAAGTTGCCACTTCCACCGGCAATGGTACCAGCTTGGTCAGCCGCAACAATCGCGACCTCGCAGCAGCAGCGGCTGAACCGGCTGCGACCGCAGCCGCAGCAGATACAGGGACAACCTTTGTCAGTCGCACCCGGTCTTTGGCAGATTCTGCAGCGGTCGAGACCTCAACCCCATCCGTGGCAGCAAGCACCGGTGCTTCGGGCTGTACGTCTGACGGCGTGATGCTGCAATTCGATGGCACGTCAAACCGCTTTACCGCCGATCAAACGGCAACGGTAAAGAGCTTTGGTGAGCTGTGCCTCGCTGCGAAGCAAAAAGTGCAGATCATCGGCTACGCTGACCCCAACATCGTCGAAGAAGACAACGCGCTGCGGATCGTAAAGGGCCGCGTCCTGCGTGCCCTGCATGCGCTCACGGATGCTGGTCTGGATGATTCGATGGTAACGCGTGAAACGCTGATCCCATCTGGCGGTCAGCCAAGCAACGCCCTCATCGTCCGCGCCAACTAAGCGCGTCACAAACGATCAAAGATCACGCGGCCTCACTGTGTTTTTACAGGCGAGGCCGTGTTGAAACATTCAATCCGCCATGAAGTTGCCCAATTAGGCAGCGACAAAGACACTGAGACTGGTGAAGTTTCAATCAACATTCGAGCCTTACGCGTTCTCGGCGCCCTCTCAGCACAAATCCCGTGCGAATTGATGAGTGTGCATGTACCTAAGCAGGACGTTTAACCATTGCGATTAGCGTCAAGCACATGACCGAAGAAAAGCGTACTCTTACGCAGCCTTACATTCCGTTGATCATCATCGTGGCTGTGCTCCTGTTTTCCACGGGGCTCGCATACACGCAGGCTGAGCGGCTGACCGAATTCTTTTTTGCTCAAGCAGCGATCAACGGGGCGATTTTGACAGTTGCCGTTTTGTCGGCGGCGCTGATCATTTGGGAAGTTTTCAGTCTGAGCCGGGCTATTGTTTGGGTCGCCGGCACCAGAACCTCTGGCTCTGCGCCTTCCAGCGCGCAGGAATCCAGTGCTGACATGCCGCAGCTCCTTTACCCGCTGCAATCGCTCATGGATGGGAAAACGGTAAAGAGCGGGTTTTCGACCGAAAACCTTTCCATCGTTATGGATGCCATCAAGGCAAGAAATGATGAACGTCGAGACCTTTCCCAATATCTGCTGCAACTGCTGATTTTCCTCGGCCTCTTTGGGACATTTTGGGGTCTGACGCTGACCGTTGGGAATATTGGCAACGCGATCGGGCAAATGAACCAGGAATCGGCATCCCGCGATGCCGGTGAGCTCTTTGAGCAAATGATTCGCAGCCTCGAAGATCCAATCGGCAGCATGGGCATTGCATTCTCCTCCTCGCTGTTCGGATTGGCGGGAACGATCATCATCGGCTTTTTGGAGCAACAGAGCGCGCAAGCCCATGGCCGCTTCATTGATGAGTTGGAAAACTGGCTCTACCAGCATGCCATTCTCTCTAGCGCTGGCACCGGCGGTGGTCCCTACCCCATGGCCGCAGCGGGCGCTGTAGCGGCTTCGACGACCAGCTTTAATGAAGAGGTGCTGACGGCCACCAACGCCAAGCTGGAGCAAATCGACGTCGGCCTCGCCCGAAACCATGACACGCTCTTTGCGACGGTCGAGGCTTTGGTGGCGATTCAAGAAAATCAGAGAGCCTTGCTCAGAGAAGAGAACGGGAAAATCAGCAACCTCAACATGCTGATCGACACCAACCAACGCATGAGCGAAATCATGGAAAGTTGGAACCGCCGTTCAGACCAGTATTTTGACGATGCAAGCCGTGGACAGGCGCAAATGGTCAAAGTGGCCGAAGACATCGAGCGGCTGTTGAAAGCACGCGATACGACACGCACGCTGAACGACCGCCTTGCGGAGTTGAGCCGTGAATTGGGCGAGAATGCCCGACGCACAGAAAATGCATTCACCAACCTGCGCGACTTCTTGTCCGGCAACGAAACGGGCAACCAGCTGCAGGCATTGTTGGACAGCATGGAAAGCAATCGCGCCGAATTGCAGGCTTTCCGTGAAGAAGCCGCGTCTCGCGGCACGCCAGAAGAATAAGGATCTGGCATGGCTCGCCGCACGCGCAACCGCGTCAATATTTGGCCAGGCTTTGTAGACGCCCTCACAACGCTGGTGATGGTGGTGATCTTTGTATTGGTCGTCTTCATCTTTGCGCAGCAGTTCCTATCGACGCAGCTGAACGACAACGTTTCGCAGATCAAATCGCTGTTGAATGAAAACGAGCAACTCGAGTTCGAAAAGTTCGAGCTGAAGGAGTTGAACACCCAGCTGGACAATGAGCTTAACGCCGTCCGGCAGGAGTTGGCCTCGCTGCGGGGCGAACGCAATATTCTGCGGGACAACCTCGATAATTCAAGGTCCGAGGTCATGTCGCTGGCGGGCAATGTTGATACCTTGCGGGAGGAGGAGCAATCCCTGCTCAAGCGTTTGGCCGCGTCAGAAATTCAGAACCGGCAGCTGCAGGCCGAGAACACAAAACTTTCATCCGATTTGATCCTGAACCAACAGGTCTTGGCCGAAGCCGAGCAGCAGCGGGTCGCGCTGGTCCAGCGTGTTCGCGACGATGGCGACCTGACCGAAGAGATGGAAGCCACCATCGTGCTGGCTGACAATAACCAAGAGCGGAATATCAACCGGTTTGTTGCCTTGCGTGGCGAGTTCCTGAGCAGCGTTCAAAACATCGCGCCGACCATCGCCAGCGAAGAAGAACGCGAGATTCTCATGGAGTTGGCAGAACGCATTCCGCTCAATCCAGAGAGCGACTTGGGCACCGTAGCGCCGGATCGGGCCTCTCGGCTCAAAGCGACGGTGCAATCCACTCAGGATTTGATGGAAGCGATGTTCCAGCTTGCTGAACAAAAGCAAACGGAGCTCAACACTCTGCTTGGCACGCTGATGAACGCGCGCCGTCAACTGTCAGACGCCGAACAAGCGTTGTTGGACGATAAGTTATTGGTTGCCCAACTCAAGCAGAGCAATGAACAGGTGAGCAAAGACCTCGTTGATGCCAATGAGGCCATTGCAGTCAACGAATACACGATTGAAGCAAAGCTCGCCGAAATCAAGATTCTGACCGACGTTCGGGATGACTTGCAGAGCCGGGTCAACGATCTGCAAACTTCGATCCTGTCGTTCGAGAACTCCATCAACACGCTGCGCGCCACCGTCGATGCCCAAGAGCGCGAAATCACTGATGTCGCGGGAAGTTACGAGAAGCGGATTGAAGAGCTGCTGATCAAGCTGCAAGCCCGCGAAGCTGAACAGGCCGCACTGCAGGCGCAGCTGAATGAACGCAGCAAGGTTTTGGCGGCCAAAGAGCAAGAAATCATTCGCGTGAAGCAGGAAATGGCCGCCGGCATCAGCAGCCTCGAAACCTTGGTTGAAGAGCGGTATCAGGATCAAACAGCCTTGCAGCAAGCCATTGACCGCATCGCCGAGTTGGATCAACAGCTGCTGTCGCAGTCCGAGCAGCTGGCCACAGTCCGCCTATCCGCTGACGCCGCACAGGAAAGCGCCGACGCCAAAGAGGTTGAAATCAACGAACTCGCCACAAAGCTGGCCGCTTCAGAAGGCGAAACGTTCGCCAGCCGGTCACAGTTGGCCAGCGCACGGACGCAGATCGACACCCTCAACGCCCAACTCTTTGATGTCCGGCAAAAGCTGAGCCGCATCGAAGCTGTTTTGATGGAACGCAACGCGATCGTTCGCGCCCAAAGCCTCGAATTGGAAAACGCCAGCCTGAATATGGCGGCGGTGCTGGCTGACCAACTGGCGTTAGAACAAGAACTGAAATCAGCGCTGGAGCAGCGCGAAGTCATCTTGTCCCGCGCCCAATCGAGCTTCGCTTTTGCCGCTCGTGACGCCGCCCAAGGGCTGGACGGGATCGTGGTGCAGGAAGAAACCAGCACCATTGGCGAGCAGGAATTGACGCAGGTCCGATTCAAATCTCGAGAGAAAATTCAGTTCGAGCTTGGATCTTATGAGATTCAAGATGGCTCGCTGATCCAGCTGTCACTGGTGGCCGAAGATTTGGCTGAACTGACCCGCCGCCTGCCCGATGGCTTAGATTGGCTGATCCGCATCGAAGGGCACACCGACCAAACCCCGGTCAACAACACCTTCACTGGCGATTTCAGAAGCAATTTACAGCTTGGCTTCCTGCGAGCAGAGGCTGTAAGGACCGCTTTGCTGCAAACGTTGAGCACGCTTGATACCCCGGAAGACTACGGGACGAAGCTACTGGCGGCTTCATTTGGCGACACGTCGCCGATCAAAGACGCCTCCAATCTGGTGGGTATAGAAAAAACGGAAGCTGACCAGCTAAACAGACGTATTGAATTCATCCTCTCCCCGCGCTAAGCACGCCGCTTACGTTTCCAGTTTCACTCTTTGAGTACAGGAGTCGGCCCATGAAGGCGGACATTCATCCAGAATACCACGAGATCACCGTTATCATGACGGACGGTTCTACTTTCACCACGCGCTCCACCTATGGCGCGCCAGGCGACACAATGCGTCTGGACATTGACCCAAAGTCCCACCCAGCGTGGACGGGTGTTCAGCGTATGCTCGACACTGGTGGTCAGGTTGGCAAGTTTAACGACAAGTTCGGCTTCATGTCGGGTTTGAAGGTTTAAGCCTAACTTTGGCTTTTTGGGTGCGGACTTTTTTGACGGTCCGCCCCTTGCGATCCGAACACGCGCTCCTTACGTCCTATAGTATCAGCAGGACAGCCGCTCAAACTGAGGGCTCCGCACGCTGGTGCAGACCGTCACACCTGTGAGGTCTGAACTATAGAACCTTGCTTTTGCTTAAGGAGGCTACCCTATGCGTACTTTGGATCTTTCCCCCCTTTTCCGTTCGACCGTTGGCTTTGATCGTATGACCTCGATGCTGGAAGCAGCTTCGCGGATGGATGCGAATGCTGCGAACAGCTACCCGCCCTACAACATCGAACGGCAATCCGAAGACGAATATCGAATTTCCATGGCTGTGGCCGGTTTCACGCTCGATGATTTGGAGATTGAAGTCCAAGATCAGGCCGTGACCGTGCGTGGACGCCAATCGGATGCGCAAGGCGTAACTGAATCCGACACCACTTTCCTCCATCGCGGCATCGCAACCCGCGCCTTCGAACGACGGTTCCAGCTCGCGGATCATATTCGCGTTGCCGGTGCAAAGTTGGAACATGGTTTATTGCATGTTGAGTTGGTCAGAGAAGTGCCAGAGGCTTTACGGCCTCGGATGATTGAGATTTCGACAGGGTCGAAGACCGGTCAGGCGGCAAAGGTTATTGAAGGCGAATCTGCCGGCAATGACTTAGCGACCAAGGCGGCTTAACCGCTTCCTTCCGTCTTTCTCGCATTCTCTAAATTTGACTTGCCGGGTCGTCATCGCGACCCGGCTTTGTTATGAGTAGCACGAATTTATGGAAATCCGCGCAAGGTGCTGATGTGAACGATCCTCTCATCGACGATGACGAAATCGATGAAACAACGTCCAAGGAAGAAGGCGGGCTGCGGTGGCTTGTGCTGCTCATCCTCGCTATCTCGGCCTTGGGACTTGGCTGGGCCTTGTTTTTCCGACCAGACGGTTGGCCTGCGCCCGATGTTCTGACGGTGCTTCTTGCGCCCGTGGCCTTGATTGCTCTCTTCGGTGGCTCGTATTTCCTGACACGCGGTAAAGAATGGACCGCGCTGCTGCGCTCGACACAGAAAAGCTGGCCAGAAGGCACGCTACAGATCGTGAAGACCTGGCCCAAGGGTGGCCGCAAACTGCGCCGTGTCGATCATGGAACCATCAAGAATGCGCTCTACGACGCTTCTTTGCGCTCCAAAGGCGATGTTGTCGTTGCTTTGGCGGCGGGACGTTCGCGGACACGCTGGTTGTTTGTGGTAATCGCAGCCATTGCAGCAGGGTTTGTTGGCTATTTATTGATCCCTTCCGACCGCACGCTGTTTGGTGTGATGTCGTTTCAGACACTCGTGTTTTCGGGAATTATGGTTGCTTTGTTGACGACGAAATTGGGACAGTGGCTGACCCCGTCGTTTCTGCGCCGACGGTTCCTGTTATCGACGCCAGAGGCGGTTTACGCCATTGCCGGCTTGGACAGCGATGCCTTCGCCGCACAGGTCATGCTGCATATTGCACGGAACGAGCGCCGCTTGGATTTGCGGGTTTCTCCGGCCTTGAGCGACACGCCGGGAAAAGCGCAAGCGTGGGCGGATATCGCGACGACGTTTGCCCGCAACGCCTATGATGATGGCCTGGATGCCGCTGCGTGCATTGCCGTTGCGGCGGCGGCTGATGTCATTGCAAAAGACACCAATGGCGGCGCAGAGCCGGGCCGAGGTTTGTACATCGATCTGTAATTCTGGCACCAGCGAGCAGCAGTTGTGCGTCTGAAAGCATTTATTTCCGCGCCATCGTGCCGTATATGCTTAGGCAATCTCCCGAACTTTTAAGCACGAAAGGAGCGTGGCATGGCCCAGCAACCACCACTGATGCCTAAAGCAACTGCTGTATGGCTGGTTGATAACACCGCTCTCACCTTCGAACAGATCGCTGATTTCTGTCACCTGCATAAGCTGGAAGTCAAAGGCATTGCCGATGGCGACGTGGCGAAAGGCATCATGGGGCAGGATCCGACCAAAAGCCGTCAACTTACGGAAGACGAGATCAAGCGGTGCGAAGGCGACTTGAATGCGTCGCTGACCTTGGCCAAGAGCGATATGCCCGAGCTGTCGCGCCGGACCAAAGGCCCGCGTTACACACCCGTTGCACGCCGTCAGGAAAAGCCAGACGCCATTGCTTGGCTGGTCAAAACCTACCCGCACCTTTCCGATGCACAGATCATCAAGCTGGTCGGCACCACGAAAAACACCATTGGTGCCATCCGGGAAAAGACGCACTGGAACATGGCCAACCTTCAGCCCCGTGATCCGGTGCTGTTGGGCATTTGTAAGCAAGCCGACTTGGATGCAGCCGTCGCGAAAGCAAACGCTGCGAACCCAGAGGCGGCTGCGAAAATCGCAGCCGAGCAGCCCATGTTCGACGAAAGCCAGCCCAAGGCTGTTATCCCAGAAGGGATCTTCGCAGCGTTCAGCCGCGAAAATCAGTAGAAGCAATCAGGCGCTGGCTTCCACCAGCGCCGTTTTCTTCTTTTCCGTAGGATAAAGCGCTTCGAGCACGCTTTCATAGTCCTGCTTCACCACGTGCCGACGGACCTTCATCGAAGGCGTGAGCTGGGCATTGTCGGTGGTGAATTCACCGGTTGCGACCGCGAACTTTCGGACTTTCTCGATATTCGATAGCTCTTGATTGACCCGGTTTACTGCCGCTGAAAGCCGCTTGTGAAGCTCCGGGTCATCGGCCAAGTCCGCCAAGGTTCCGGTCTTTCCCGTTTCTTTCTTGAAATCGATCAACCACTCGTCATCTGGCACAATGAGCGCGGCGCAGTGCGGGCGCTTGTCGCCGATCACCATCGCCTGACCAATTTCGCTCTGGATCGTCAAGAAACCTTCTACACGCGCTGGCGAGACATTGTCCCCGCCGGAAAGGACAATGATATCCTTTTTCCGGTCCGTGATTTTGATTCGGCCCCGGGCGTCGAACTCACCAATATCGCCTGTGTGAAGCCAACCATCGACGATGGTCTTTTTCGTATCGGCCGGGTTGTTCCAATAGCCGTTCATCAGCAATTCACCGCGAACGATGATTTCGCCGTCATTGGCCAGCTTGACTTCAACGTTGCGCATGGGCTTGCCGACCGCATCCAACTGCCGATCTGCGCGCCGATTGACGGAGATGATGGGCGCTGATTCAGTCTGTCCGTAGCCTTGCAGAACCGTGACACCCAACGCTTCAAAGAACAGCCCAACTTCGCCGTGCAGCGCAGCACCGCCGCTGACAAAAGCCTTGAGGCGACCACCAAATCGGTTTCGCACCTGACTGCGAACGGTACGTTCTAGGAAGCCGTCGATCATCTTGTCGCCAAGGGTCAAGGATGCCGGATCGTTGATCTTGCGTCGCCCAATGTCCAGGGTTCGGTGAAAGAGGCTTTGGCGCATGGCCGGCGCGGTCCGCAGCCCCCTCAACACCCGTGCGCGCAACGCTTCTAACAATCGCGGAACGGCGGTCATCACTGTGGGACGCGCTTCGGCAAGGTTTTCCGCCAGTTTCTCAGCGCCCTCTGCAAAATAAATTTGCGCGCCCATTGCAATGGGGCACCACAAGCCGGCTGAGTGCTCGTAGGAATGCGTCATGGGCAGGAAAGAAAGAAACACCTCCTCGCCCACCGACCAACCGTCGCTGAGCACGTCAAACGCACCGGTGGCGTTACACAGAATAGCGCCGTGGGACAGCTCCACACCCTTGGGCGTACCGCCGGTGCCAGAGGTATAAATGATGCAGCTGGTGCTTTCGCGCGGCAGGGCACGCGCATGGGCAACGATGTCGTCTGTCAGTTCTTTCCCATGCGCAATAACAGCGTCATAAGCATGCACGTCCAAGGGCAACTTTTGGCGAATGAGCAGGGGTTCGATCGAGGTAATGAACTGACAAACGCCGCTATCAATCGCCGCAGGCAGCAGCTTTTTGGCGAGATCGCGGGTGGAAACGATGGCCCCCTTCGCGCCGGAATTGCTCAGGATGTGCAGGTGATCGGTGGTGGTGTTTGTCGTGTAAGCCGGAACCGCGATGGCGCCCAGCGCCATGATCGCAATATCCGCAATCGCCCACTCGGGTCGATTCTCTGCACAGATGACCACGCGATCGCCCGGCTCAATCCCCAAGTCGCGCAAGCCGCGCGCCAGATGGATGACTTCCTGCATCGCTGTGCGATAGGTGCGAGACCGATACTTGCCGTTTTCCTTATGCCAAAGAAACGGCTTCCGCTTCTTCGCTTCTGCTGTCTCAAAAAACAGCGTTGGCAAATTTGGCATGGCATCGAGTGCTTTCAGATCACGCTGCACGGTTCTATCCCTTAGTGTTTTGAACTTTAGTGACGCAGCAGGTGTTGCCGAAGCCCCGCCTGTTCGCCATGTTGGTTTTACAACGGCAATATATCACAAAATAGGCCTTATTTAGACAATGTCCACTTTTGCGCCAACACAAGCCCTCTTTGCGGCTTCCTCCGCCTTGTCTCCTGTTGAAGACGCTGACCTCGGCACGCTGCCACGATGGAACCTCGCCGACCTGTACGACGGCCCATCGGATGCAAAAATCGATGCTGATCTGGACTGGGCAGAGGCACAGGCCAAATCGCTGTCTGAAACGGTGAAAGGCACGTTGGCGAGCATGACGCCGAGCGCCTTGGCGGAAACGATTGCTTGGTACGAAACGATCTATGAGCGCTTGGGCAAGCTTGGCACCTACGCTTTCCTCAACGGGGCAACGCAGCGCACCGATGGCGAAGCCATGCAGTTTCAGGCCAAGATCAATGAACGCTCAACCAACATTAGCGCTGACCTCGTTTTCTTCTCGCTGGAGCTGAACGGGATTGAAGACAGCGCCATGGCTGACAAGTTGGCTGATCCGGCGATGACCCCGTGGAAAAGCTTTGTCGAGCGCACCCGCTTGATGAAGCCGCACCAGCTCTCCGACGAGTTGGAGGCCTACACCCATGATTTCGCGATTGTCGGGGGGAGCGCTTGGGTTCAGCTGTTTGACGAAACAATGGCTGCGTTGTCGTTTGAGATCGACGGCAAGGAACTGTCCAACGCGGAAACCTTCAACCTGCTCGCTGACCCCAACCGGGAAACACGCGCGAAAGCGGCCAAGGCCATCACCAAGACGCTTGGCAATAACCAACGTCTGATGTCTCGCATCAACAACACGGTGATCAAGCAAAAGGAACTCGACGACAAATGGCGCGGGTACGCTCAACCCGTTTCGTCGCGCAACGTGGCAAACGAAGTCGAGGATGACGTGGTCAAGGCGCTGGCAGACACGGTCACAGAAGCCTTCCCCCGGATTTCCCACCGCTACTACGCCATGAAAGCGAAGTGGATGGGGCTTGAGAAGCTCGAACACTACGATCGGAACGCGCCTTTGCCCGAGGCTGATGAAGCGAAGATTCCGTGGACTGACGCCAGAGACCGCGTTTTGGACGCTTACGCAGGCTTCACCCCTTCGATGGCTCAGATCGCCGGCGACTTTTTTGAAAAGGGCTGGATCGACAGCCCGGTGATCCCCGGCAAGGACGCCGGCGCCTTTGCCCACCCCTGCGTGCCCTCTGCGCACCCGTATGTGTTGGTGAACTACCAGGGCAAAACCCGGGATGTCATGACGTTGGCTCACGAACTCGGTCACGGCGTTCATCAGGTGTTGGCCGCAGAAAAAGGCTACTTCAATGGATCCACGCCATTGACGCTGGCTGAAACCGCTTCTGTTTTTGGCGAGATGCTGACTTTCCAGAGCCTGCTGGCCGACGCCAGCGACAAAAAACAGCGGAAAGTCCTGCTGGCTGGGAAGGTTGAGGATATGCTCAACACGGTGGTTCGGCAGATCGCCTTCCACAACTTCGAAACCCGCGTACACGACGCCCGACGTGGCAAAGAACTGCTGCGCGAGGACTTCCAGACCGCTTGGATGGAAACACAGGTGCAGGCGCTTGGCCCTGCCTTCCATTTAAATGCTGAGGAATACGGCGACTACTGGTCCTACATCCCGCATTTCATCCACGTCCCATTTTACGTCTACGCCTACGCTTTCGGCGACTGCTTGGTGAACTCGCTCTATGCGGTTTACCAAGACAGCGAAGCGGGCTTTGCTGAGAAGTATCTGGAGATGCTCGCCTCGGGCGGAACCAAGCGCCATCACGAGCTGTTAGCGCCCTTTGGGCTCGATGCTCGCGACCCAAGTTTCTGGCGTCAGGGTCTGACTTTACTGGAAAGTTTCATCGACGAATTGGAAACGCTCTAGCCCGGAAAAATTATCCCTCAAAGATCGCAACCTGCGACCCTTTGGGGGACTGTTTCTGCGTCGATAATGATCCATATCCTGATCATGACCGATCACATGGATGAAAATAGGCTTGGCAGCCGCCTGCGTCGCTACACACGCGTTGGAACCTCACTGGGCGGCCTTGCTGTTCAATTGGGTGCTAACCGCGTGTTGGGCACCAAACTGGACCAAGGCAAGCACGCCGCCGCATTGAAGGACGCCTTGGGCGACCTCAAGGGGCCGCTCATGAAGGCTGCGCAATTGCTGGCCTCAATCCCTGACGCACTCCCCAAAGAGTACTCAGAGGATCTGCGACAGTTGCAATCCAACGCGCCGCCTATGGGGTGGACGTTTGTGAAACGCCGGATGAAGTCGGAACTGGGCCCAGACTGGCAGTCCAAATTTACGTCTTTCGAGCGCGACGCCGCCGCTGCTGCTTCTTTGGGGCAAGTCCATCGCGCCGTGCTGCCGGACGGCACAGACGTCGCGTGTAAACTGCAATATCCCGATATGTCCAGCGCCGTCGAAGCTGACTTGCGTCAGTTGGCTTGGGCCTTTGGCGTATACCGCAGTTACGACAAAGCCATTGACCCTTCTGGCGTGTTTGAAGAGCTCTCAGCCCGCTTGCGGGAGGAGCTGGATTACATCCGTGAAGCCCGTCACCTTCGCCTTTACGACGAAATGCTGGCACAGGAGACAGTGGTCCACGTCCCACCCGTGCACGAGGAATTTTCAAGCCAACGCTTGCTGACAATGACGTGGGTCAATGGGACGCCATTGATGGATTTCATCCGCAGCGGCGCATCGGTTGAAGACCGCGAAACCGTCGCACAGAACATGTTCCGCGCTTGGTACGTGCCGTTCTACAACTACGGGGTCATCCACGGTGATCCGCACTTCGGCAACTACACCATCCGGGATGACTTGAGCATCAACATGCTCGATTTCGGCTGTGTTCGTTTCTTCCAGGCAAAGTTCGTCAAGGGCGTCATCGACCTGTATGAAGCGCTGCAAACCGGCAATGACGAGCTGGCTGTTTCGGCTTATGAGGCTTGGGGATTCACCGACATCACCCGCGAGCTGATCGACGTTCTACACGTGTGGGCCGGCTTCATCTTCCAACCCCTGTTGGAAGACAAACCCCGGCTGATTTCGCAGACAAACACAGGCGAATACGGCGCTGAAGTCGCGCGAAATGTGCATCAGGAGCTTAAGCGCGTGGGCGGGGTCAAGCTGCCGCGTGAGTTTGTGTTCATGGACCGAGCCGCCATTGGTCTAGGCTCTGTCTTTATGCATCTGGACGCCGAGATTAACTGGCATCGCATGTTTAACGAGCTGATTCACGACTTCGACATCGACACGATGATCGAGCGGCAAAAGACAATGTTCGGCAAACATGGGCAGCCTATGCCCGAAGAGCTGGACTAGCGGAACATCCGCCAACCCGCAACGACGCGGGTTGCTGCGGTGATCCACGCCAGCCCACCAAACACAATCGCCATCCACCAGAACGCCGACGGAAACAGGCACGCAAGGACCAGAAACACAATGGTTTCGAACCCTTCCGTCAAACCGCCGAGGTAGTAGAGCGACTTCTGCCCTCGCAGATCTGTGCTGATCCCCCGCTTTTCTGCAAATATCGCATAGGCGAGGAACGATGCCCCTGTCCCGATAAAGCTGAAAATGAGGAAACAGGCCGCCAGCGCGTTTTGTGCTGGGTCCATGAGCGCAAAGCCAAAAGGGATCGCGCTGTAAAAGAAGAAATCGAGGCAGATATCGAGAAAGCCACCACGGTCGGTTGGCTTCGTCTGACGCGCAACCGCGCCGTCCAAGCCATCAGCGCACCGATTGACGGCGATAAAGCCCAGCGCGAGCAAAGGATACCCCAGCCAAAGCGCTGGAACGGCCATCAGGCCAACAAAAAAGCCGACCAGCGTAATCTGATCGGCGCTTATACCCTTTCCAACGAACCAGGAAGCGACACGGTTCGTTGGCGGGTCAATATACTTGCGTAAAGAAGCGTCAAACACGGGAATGCCGCGTTTTGGGCAAAGGCCTAGTAGCCTTCGCGCTCCATCCGCTTACGCATCACCTTGCGGTAACGACGAACGGCTTCAGCCTTTTCGCGCTTACGACGCTGCGATGGCTTCTCGAAGTGACGGCGGAGCTTCATCTCACGGAATACACCTTCGCGCTGTAGTTTCTTTTTCAGGGCGCGCAGCGCCTGATCTACATTGTTATCGCGAACGGATACTTCCACGGAATGCTTCCTAACCTTTGCAAAGCCCTTTGATCGGGCAAAATAAAAACGTGCTCGCGCAGAACAACCGCGCAAGTTCTCGTGGTGTTTACCAAATGCATCGAGAAATGCAAAGCCTTCCGCCGTGCATATTGTGCATGGAAAACCCCTGCCAAAACGGGGGGCGGCCCGATGGGACAAACCGACCGGTTGACGAAACCGCCTCCCAACCACATTTCAGCGGTATGACAGACACTTATGAACAGTCCGCCCTGATCGACGCCATCGCGCGCCACGCCGCCTTCGACGGTTGGAGCAATGCAGCCCTTCGGCGCGCAGCTGAAGAGACGGAGATTCCGCTTGCGCTGGCTATGGATTGGTTTCCAACGCCGGTTTCCATGATCGCCGGTCATTCGAAATTGGCAGATTCGCGCATGCTGGCCGTCCTCGATGAGCCCGGCTTTGACGAATTGGGAACGACGGACCGCCTGCACCGTATTCTCAGCGCCCGTCTGGAGCATGCTGCGCCGGTTAAGGAAGCGGTGCGTCGTGGACTGTCGCACCTCGCCTTGCCCCAACACCTTTACGCCGGGACTCGGTTGACCTGGGCAACGTCTGACGCCGCATGGAACGCTGTTGGCGCGACAGAACGTGATTTTAACTACGTAACCAAGCGCACGCTCCTGTCTGGCGTTTATGGTGCGACACTGACGTACTGGCTGGCAAATGATGATCCGGATCTGTCCGGCACCAAACGGTTTCTCGACCGTCGTCTGAGGAACGTGGTTCGCGTCTTTGGCGCCCTTGGTGGGCTTCGCCAACGCGTCATGGGCGCATAAAAAGTCCCTACCTCTTCGCGTACGTATCCAGTGTGATACAGGCAATAAGGGAAATTTTCCCTCAAAAAAGCAATGATTGCACCTTTGAGAGCCCTTGACGCAAGGCTCCCCTGCACCCATCGTATATATATCAATCGAGCAAAGCAGGGAGTTAGAGGCTTGTCCTATTCGACATCTTTACAATCACGTCACCAGCAACTCGAACAGTCCATCATGGACGAACAGAAGCGGCCACTCCCCGATGGTCTGCGTCTACAACATCTGAAACGAGAAAAACTCCGAATTAAGGAGGCCATGAGTCGCCTCTGACCCGAAATGCGCTTGCGTCCTAGCGCGCAGGTTGTCACTGTCCGGTCATAAGGTTATGCGCGAGTTCGTTTTCTGGCGGCATGCCTGGATGACAGAGGTCTCCACCACATGACTGGTGCAAAAAATGAAGGGCCGATGACTGCGGTACTCGGCCCTACCAATACAGGCAAAACCTTCCTCGCGATCGAGCGGATGCTCGGCCACGCGACCGGAATGATCGGTTTTCCCCTTCGGCTCCTAGCCCGCGAAAACTACGACAAAGTGGTGAAGACCAAAGGCGTCAGTCAAGTCGCGCTGGTCACGGGCGAAGAAAAGATCATTCCCCAAAATCCCCGCTATTGGATCTGCACCGTCGAGGCCATGCCACTGGACGTCTCCGTGTCCTTTGTCGCGATCGACGAAATCCAACTCTGCGCCGATCCCGAACGCGGCTATGTTTTTACAGACAGATTGCTGAATGCACGCGGCACGATGGAAACCATGTTTATGGGATCCGACACCATGGCCGCCGTGATTCGAGAGCTTTTGCCCGATTGTGAGATCGAAACGCGGCCACGATTCTCAGAGCTCAACTACGTATCACCCAAGCGGTTGCAAAAAGTGCCTCGCCGCAGCGCGATTGTCGTCTTTTCCGCCTCAGACGTTTACCACGTCGCCGAAAGCTTACGCGGCATGCGGGGCGGCTGCGCCGTGGTGCTGGGGGCGCTAAGCCCGCGCACGCGAAACGCTCAAGTCGATATGTATCAAGCTGGCGAGGTCGATTACCTCGTGGCGACGGACGCAATCGGCATGGGTCTGAACATGGATTTGGACCACGTCACATTTGCCAAAACCAGCAAGTTTGATGGGCGACAAGCACGGCGTTTACGGGCGCCGGAAGTCGGCCAGATCGCTGGCCGGGCGGGCCGACATATGAACAACGGCACCTTTTGCACAACAACGGAGATCGGCGGGTTCCCTGACGAAATCGTCGAGGCGGTCGAAAACCATCGGTTTGACCCGGTTGAAGTGCTGCAATGGCGCTCCCGCAACCTCGACTTCAGCTCGTCTTCGGGCCTGCTGCGGTCGCTGGAAAAGCAGCCACCGCACCCCCTGTTGAGCCGGACCAGAGATGCTGAGGATCATCAAGCCTTAAAGGTTTTGCTCAAAGACGAGGACGTGGCGCGGACCGCACGCTCCCGCGCTGCACTGCGCACCCTATGGGACGTGGCGCAAGTGCCGGACTTCCGAAAAACGCTTTTCGAGCAACATACTGCTCTTTTGGGTCAGATTTTCAGGTATTTGATCCGCGGAGTAGGCCGTGTTCCAGAAGATTTCGTAGAGTCGCACGTTTCGCGACTGGACAATCTGCAAGGCGACATCGACACTCTTGTGAACAGGATCGCAGCGGTTCGAACGTGGACATTCATCTCACATCGCGCCTCTTGGGTCACAAACGCCAAATATTGGCAAGAAAAGGCGCGAAAAATTGACGATAAATTATCGGACGCGCTACACGAACGATTAACTCAGCGGTTTGTTGATCGTCGAGCGACGATTATGGCGAGGGTACTAATGGACGGCGCAGACTTGAATGCAGTGATTGATGCCAAAGAAGGCACAGTCAAAGTGGAAGGCGAACACGTCGGACACATCAAAGGTTTGGTGTTCGCGCCCGACCCCTCAATCTTGGACTCTTCGGCCCGCCCGGTGTTTACCGCGGCGCGTCGTGTGATGGTCAAGGAGGTTGAGAACCGAGTTCAACAACTGTTGGCCGACAATGACGGGGCTTTCCGTTTGACCGAAGCGGGTCAATTGCTCTGGCGTGAAAACCAAGTGGGCCACTTGGTCAAAGGCGAAAGCCTGCTTTTTCCAGCGATCGAGGTTATTCATAATGACCTGCTGCAAGGCACCGACCGCGAAAAAATCCGTCAGCGTATCGAAAAATGGACCCGTGCCCACCTGCGGAACCGGATGAAAAACTTCCACGAATTGCAGTCTGCGCCCCTGAAAGGCACAGCCCGTGGTCTGGCGTTTCAGTTGGTTGAGAACTTCGGTTTGATCAACCGGGAAAGCATCACCCAATTCCTCTCAGAGCTTGGAAAAGACGAGCGTAAAGCACTCTATGATCAGGGTGTCCGCATTGGTCGTTTTGCGGTTTGGATGCGGGGCTTGTCGAACACCCAGCATTGGCCGTGGCGGGTGTTGCTGTGGTCGCTGTGGCATGAGCGTCCAGACGTGCGCGACATGCTGCCGGCGCAGGGAATCAAGGTCATGCACCCCGAGCAGGATGTACCCTTGTCCCTCTATCAAACACTCGGTTTTACCGTGCTGCAGCCCCAAAGCCGGGGGGATCGCAAAGAGCGGCCTATCGTGGGGCAGGTGGAGACATTGGACCGGCTAGCGGGCCATTTGCACAGTCAATTCCGGGCGCAGCCTGACTTTATCCAGCCTGATGGTTTGGAAAAGCAACTCGGTTGCGACGCGGCCCTCGTCCGCCGGCTGATGTTTGCTTTTGGCTACGTGCCATCGCGCTTGAGCGCCGAAGAAGCAGCAGCACTGGCCGCCGCGAAGCCAGCAGCCAAGGAAGAACCAGCCGCGCCAAAGCCGTCTGAAGCAACCGAGCCATCTGAAGCATCTGAGGCGTCTGAGGCATCCCCGGCACCCGAAACCGACGTGCCGGAAACGACAGAAGCCACAGAACCAGAAACAGCCGCTCCAGCCGCCGCTGAAACGGCCCCGGAGGAGGTAGAAGAAGCCTCCGAAGCAGCGTCTGAAGAAGGACCAGCGCCCAAAGCCGAAGAAAGTCCCAGCAAGCCTGCATTCGAAGCAGACGCCGCTGTTTGGACACGACGCGGACGCGGTGCGGGAAAGCCCGAAAACCGCCGCCCTGCTGCGAGCGCGGGCGAAAAAGGTAAAACGGCTGAAAAAGCAGGCCAGCACCAAAAGCCACGCCCCCCTAAAAATGCTGGGGCAAAAGGCAAAGGACCGCGCCCCCCGAAATCGACAGGTGGGAATAAACCGCGTCGGGACGCCGATAAGCCCATCGATCCCAACAGCCCGTTCGCTGTTCTGGCTCAACTGAAAAAGTAACCGCGCCCATGACGGAAGAAGCGGCAGGGAAACTGCGGGTTGATAAGTGGCTGTGGTACGCGCGCTTCTTCAAAACCCGCACGCTTGCCGCTGACGTTGCCAATGGCGGAAAGATTCGGGTGAACAAAGTCGCCGTGCGCAAGGCCTCCGCCGATGTCAAAGTTGGTGATGTGCTGACGTTTCACCAAGGGCACAACATTCGCGTCATCGAAATTCTTGGCTTAGGCAGCGCGCGGCGTCCGTTTGAAGAAGCCAAGCTGCTCTACAACGACCTTGCCCCCCTGCCCGAACGAGGACCAAAATCTGAAGGGAATGCAAGCGAAGGCGAAGACGCCAAACCGCTGGATGCTCGTACCATACCGGTTGCAGAGCGGGAGTTTGGGGCTGGCCGACCAACAAAACGCGAAAGACGGGACACAGACCGCCTGCGAGATCTTTAATATTCTCGCTAAAAGCTCTAAACATGGTCGCATAAATTCTGACTAAGGTTTGAGCCATGTCCTTCGAAATGTTTTCTGACTTTCTATCCTTGAACGAATTGCTGACTGTTCCAGCCATTCTATCCCTGCTCACCGTGTCCTTTATGGGCGTCGTGCTGGGCATCGATAACGTTGTTTTTATTGCCGTCATCGCAAAGCGCGCGCCCAGAGGGCAAGAAGACCGCGCCAGAACGCTTGGGATCATCATGGCGATGGTCGCGAGGATTGCGCTGATCTTCTCCATCGGGCTGCTGCTGAGATTTGAAAACGTGCATCTGTTCACCGTGCCGTTCATGCCGGACCACCATCAAGATATTACGGTCAAAGGTGCGATTTTGGTGATTGGTGGGGTGTTCCTCATCTACAAAGCCACGCAGGAAATCTTTGAAAAGCTCGAAGGCGATGATCACCATGCCGATGGTCAGGCCAAGCGCCTGCCCTTGGGCCAGATCCTGTTTACCTTGCTGCTGCTCAACTTGGTGTTCTCCATCGACAGCGTGCTGACGGCTGTTGGCATCGCCTATAACCAGCTTGTGCCGATTATGGTCGGTGGCGTACTGATCTCCACCTTTATCATGTTGGTCGCCGCTGGACCGCTGACCCGTTTCATGGAGCGTCACCCAACGACCGAGATGTTGGCCTTTGCCTTTATGCTGCTGATCGGTGCCATTCTGCTGGGTGAAGGGCTTCACTATGAAGTTCCGAAGGCCTTGATATACGGAATCATGGGTTTCTCGATCTTCGTCGAAATGCTCAATATCATATCAAGGAGACGGAAGGGTGTTCCCGTGCATCTTCATAAGCACGCACCAATCAAACTTCCCGATTAGGCGCTTCGTCTCTCGATCAATACGAAACATCAGGCCAGCGATAGCGCTGGCCTGCTTTCAGGGAATAAGGCGCGCATGACTTACGTCGTCACCGAAGACTGCATTAAGTGTAAATACACCGATTGTGTTGAAGTCTGCCCCGTGGATTGCTTCTACGAAGGTGAGAACATGTTGGTCATCCACCCGGATGAGTGCATCGACTGTGGTGTGTGTGAGCCAGAGTGCCCTGCAGACGCGATTCTGCCGGATACAGACCCGGATGCCACGAAATGGATCGAGCTGAACCGCGACTATTCTGAGTCCTGGCCCGTCATCACGCTGAAGAAGGAAGCACCCAGCGATGCTGACGAATACAAGGGCGTGAGCGGTAAGCTGGAAAAATTCTTCTCCGCAGCGCCAGGAAAGGGCGATTAAGCCCTCTTTTCTTCACGCAATCGGATAATAGATAGCACTCATGCCATCTCGTCATGTTACGGTCGCATGACAGCAACAGGGCAATGCACCAGCCAAATTGGGCAACTGTGTTTGTCAAAATGCCACAAATTTGCTACTTTGGGGGAATGACAAGTGCGAAAAGTAGCGCGTCCCGAGGTCTGAGAGACACCTTGGGAGCTGATTTTCGTTCAAAGTCCCTGCAGGAATAGCCGATGCTCTTCCTGTCGCCAAGACAAAAAAGAACCAAAGAGTGAAATCAAATATGGCTCAGGACTCCTATGATGCTGGTGACATCGTCGTTTACCCAACGCACGGCGTAGGCGAAGTCAAAGGCATCGAAACACAAGACCTCGGGGAACTCTCTGTCGAGGTGATCGTTATCAAGTTTGACTCCGAGCGCATGACCCTTCGCGTTCCGACAAACAAGGCTGACCAATCCGGTCTGCGCCCGCTGTCGTCCAAGAAAATCATGGATTCAGCCATCACGACCCTGCGCGGTCGCGCCAAGGTACGCCGCACCATGTGGTCCCGCCGCGCGCAGGAGTATGAGGCAAAGATCAATTCGGGCGATCCTATTTCCATCGCAGAAGTTGTTCGTGATTTGCACCGTGGTGCAGAGCAGCCGGAGCAGTCGTTCTCTGAACGTCAGATTTACCAGTCCGCACTGGCCCGTCTGACGCGTGAGTTTGCTGCGATTGAAAAGATCGACGAAGAATCGGCGACCGAAAAACTGGAAACAGTGCTTCGTGCGGCATAGCCACGCGAAATAAGTATGTATTTAGGGGGCTTAGGCCCCCTTTTTTATTCTCAATCTTCAAATGCCCACGCATAAAGTCGTGGATTCCGGGCTTCTCTTGACCAAATGCAAATCACGCTTAAACGGTTAGGTAGATTTTAACCAAAACGCCGGTATTTCGCGGCGCTGAGTGAAGGCCTGTCGTCCATGAGCCGCCCTAATCGTTTTGAAGTGCTGTCAGGTGCCAACCGGATCTGGATGGTATCGAGTATCCACGGCGACTTGAGCCGGCTGGTGGCCATTCATGACGTCATCAATACCCATTTCCAGCCTGGCGATCGCTTGGTCTATTTGGGTAACTTCATGGGCTTCGGCGAGCAAACGGGCGACGTGATGGATGAGATGGTGGCCTTTCGTCGTCACATCATGGGCCGGTTCATTCTCTTCCCGCACGACATCGCCTATTTGCGCGGCGCACAAGAAGAGATGCTGGAACGGGCACTGCAGCTCCATTTCGCGAAATCACCCCCATCGGTGCTGGCGTGGATGTTAGATCACGGCCTTGAAGGCACGCTGAAGGCCTATGGGTCTAGCGGACAGGAAGCAGCCAAGTTTGCGCGGATGTCGGTGAGTGAAATCGCCAATTACACCGTTGGCCTGCGTGCGGCGATCCGCTCGATGCCCGGCCACTACTCGCTGATCATGGCAATCAAACGCGCGGCCTATGATGACGGGCACAACTTCTTGTTCACCCACGCAGGCGTGGACCCCAACCTGTCGCTGGACCGCCAAACGGACTCCTTCTGGTGGGGGCACCCGAGCTTCTTGCGGTTGGACCGCGAATTTGAAGGCTTCAAGCGGGTTTTTGCAGGGTGGCACCCCAACCACTTGGGGATCTCTGAACTCGACCACGCCACTTTTGTTGACGCGGGCTGTGGGTTCGGTGGTCCGCTGCTGACGTGCTGCATTGATATGAATGGCGATATCGTCGAGGCGTTTGAAGCCTAAACGCCGCCTGCCTCGCCCCGGCTGGGCGTCTAAATTCCCCCATTTCTGCATTTTTTGAGTTGCGTTCCCTGCTTTTGATCACGGCGGCGTGAATAATTGGACATGTTGTCGCACTTTATCACTGGTATGACCTTTTGCCCTTTTCATTGTCGCATTTGGTAGTACCATCGTTTTCGGTCATACCAATTGCGCACTTCAGCGTAAGCAGAGGGAACGAGATCATGACAGCATTTGACGATAGCGAAACACGTCGCGCTAATATCGCCTTTATCAAGCGGTCCATGGAAACACCGCTCCTGAGCCGTGAGCACGAATATGCTTTAGCGCGGGCTTGGCGTGATGAGAATAATGATGCCGCTCTGCATGAGCTGATCAATGCTTACAACCGTCTGGTCGTCTCCACCGCTGGTCGCTTCCGCAACTATGGTCTCCCCATGGGTGACTTGATCCAAGAAGGCGTTGTCGGCCTCCTCCATGCCGCCAACCGCTTTGAGCCGGACCGTGACGTGCGCTTCTCCACCTATGCTTCATGGTGGATCCGTTCCGCGATGCAGGATTTTATCCTGAGAAATTGGTCGATCGTGCGGACCGGGACAACGGCGTCGCAAAAGTCGCTGTTCTTTAATCTGCGCCGCCTGCGGTCCAAGATCGAAGAAAAGACCGGCGAGCAGCTGAACCAAGATGGCCGTGAAGAAATCGCTGAAACACTCGGTGTGCCGCTTCGTGACGTCGAGGCGATGGAAGGTCGTTTGTCTGGTGCAGACGGCTCATTGAACGCTGTTGTTGGCGAAGACGGTGATCAGGAGTGGCAGAACATGCTGTCCGACGATCGCCCGACACCAGAAGACAACACCATCCTTGACCACGACAGCGACATTCGCCGCTCATGGCTTGAGGAAGCGCTGGAAAACCTCGGTGAGCGTGAAGCGAAAATCATCCGGATGCGCCGCCTGACCGATGACGGCGTGACGCTGGAAGAGCTGGGCAAGCA
>ENA-OQVM01000558-OQVM01000558.1-marine-metagenome-genome-assembly--contig:-NODE-558-length-57427-cov-10.126905_pt1 | contig 57427 bp, 54 predicted proteins | sample MGYA00237776_ERZ505498 | MGnify/ENA primary metagenome ERZ505498 (study PRJEB26159, sample SAMN06265151) | marine metagenome | isolation source: Helgoland LTER site | place: Germany:Helgoland, sampling...
CTTTCAGGCAATACAAACGACTACTACCGCATAGGTAGTGTCGCATCCTTAACGGGCATAGCCGTTGAGCGCCTGCGTGCGTGGGAAAGACGCTACCAATTCAGTCCTGCCTACAAAGACGGTAAAACTCGCTTTTACAGCAAAGACCAGCTTGAAATACTTAAGAAAATCAAACGCTTAATTGATCAAGGGCAAACCGTATCCAGCGTTATTAACTTAACCGAAGAGCAACTTGACGTTCGCTCGAGCAGTTACGAAAGTATCCCAGAAGCACAAAATTTGGTTGGGCAGTCGCCAAAAATTGGCCTAATCGGTGCCAATCTTTTGCAATTAGAACAAAGAGTTAGCAGCAGTCAGCGTTTAGATATTGTATCTCGCTGGGCAAACTTAGATGCATTTCTCGGCGAACAACTCAGTCCGCCGGGTGAAATGGATGCACCTCAGGTACTGGTTTTACAGCTGCCTGTACTCACAGAACAAGCTATTAGCCAAGCCCAGCAAGCCTTACCCAACGCAAAGATAATCACCCTTTATCAGTTCGCTACGGCCAATCAAATAAGTCGCTGCCAAGAACAGCAGGTTTCTACGCTGAAATGGCCGCTGTCTTGGGCCGAGATAGAATATACCTGCATTAATGAGTTTGGCCTGCCGAGGTTATATGGCGTCAGCGCACCTCGTCGCTTTAGCGACGAGGAGCTGATTGCCATTGCAGCGGAAGATCAGGATCCAAATCAATGCGCTCAGCATTTGGTTGAACAAATACATCAACTCAATGCATTAACGAGCTACCTGCAGACCTGTGCTGGCGAAGAAGAAGTTAAGGGCAGCGCGGATAAACGCGACAACCTAGGCACCCTCGCACAGACTAGAACAGAAACAGCCCAAGCTAGGGCACAACTAGAGACCGCACTAGACACACTAATCAGTGCAGTTTACCAACGATCATCCACTAGACCTCTACAGTCAGAAAATCCTCGTCCGGAAGGCTTATCCACCCACTGATTCCGCCTTCAATTCAAAATATCGGCTAGAAACAGCCAAAACCGTACATAACCTGTACAAAAAGTCTGATTTTGGATCAATATCTCTTGCGATATGCATTTTGTACTGTACAATCTCTTGCATATTCCAGTTTCAGGCGCGCGCTCAACTCAAAACACCCTTCCTTACAGTGTCCTTCTCCCCCGAAGTCGAGTTGCCTTCAGACAATTGGGTCTGACGCGCCTTTTTATTCAAGCCCTCCGAGCCACCCCGAACTCAGTTCGGGCTGAGCTTGTTTCTAAGCGTTCAATCTAATAACTCAAAAATTCCAAAGCAGCTTCAGCACGCAAAGTAATGCCCTGTTTCTGAGCATCTAAATCGACATCGCGATTTTCACCCATGGCTCCGACCAAGTAACGTTTGTAGACACCTTGACCAATGGCGGCCAAGCGCCAATGGGAAAAAGCTCGATAATAGTTAATCTCAGACAGATCACGCCCAGAAGCCTTAGCATAGAGGTCAGACAAGGTTTCTCGGCTACAAAAACCACCGGCGGCAGTGGGCACAACATCTTCTTCACCCTCACCCGGCAGCACCCAAGAATTAAGTAAATATCCTACATCAGCCAAAGGGTCACCCAAGGTGCAAAGCTCCCAGTCCAATACCGCGGCCACCTTACCCCCACCTACTATCATATTGCCCAGCCGATAATCACCGTGAACAATAGTAGCTCCTACCTGCTCTGGCATACGCTCGGCAAGCAGACGCGTACTTTCGTCCATAGCCGGCACTTGATGGGTCTCAGTGGCGGCCCATTGCTTGGACCAACGATTCATCTGGCGCTGCAGGTAAGCTTCTTTACGGCCTAAATCACCCAAGCCTACTTGGTCAGGATCCATATTATGCAGAGCCGCGAGCACTTCTATAACGCTTGCACCGAGGGTAGCCCGCTCACTATCAGGAATTACCTGGGTAACCTCAGCATCATGCAAAACTGGTCCGCTAACGTACTCCATTACATAGAAGGGTGCGTCGTTCACTGAAACATCTGTACACAGACCAATCGTCTGCGCCACAGGCACTGAAGAATTACTCAATGCAGAAATAATCTTATGTTCTCGGCCCATATCATGAGCACTTTCAAGAACGTGGCCTAACGGAGGGCGGCGCAGTACGTAAACGCATCCCTGAGCATCTTTCACGCCGTAGGTAAGATTCGAGTGCCCACCCGCTATCAAGTCAAATTCCAAAGGCAGAGCCAAATCTGCAATATGCGCTTGCATCCAGGCCGTAACTGCCGCCACATTTATACCCTGAATATCTCCTGCAATTGCTCCAGCCATCTCGCTCTCCCGCTTTAATTATCTTTACTCAAATATTCCACATCACAAAAGCAACACGCACTTTTGCCCTGAAGCTGCTAACGCAACCCAGCGCTAGAATAATACCCATATCTGAATCAATTGTAGGTATTTGTGAGAAATGCTTTATCGCCCTTCATAGATTTTTCGCAAATGTGTACAGTGCACTGATGAGTTTCTTTATCGGCGTTAGTTTTTTCTTTCAGGGTTTGGCGCTAGCCAACAAGCCACGTTTACGCCGTTTCTTTTGGATTCCTGCGGGCATAGGCCTGTCACTTACGGTAGTAACCCTGTACTTCTTTGGCGCGAGCATCATTTCCGCAGCCACACCGGACCTACCGACTTGGTTACAGTGGCTAGAATGGATAATCGTACCCGCACTACTTCTACTACTTGCGCTGATATCCGCATGGTCAGTTAGCTTTATAACTATCATCGTCGCCTCACCGCTATTCGGCAGACTAGCAACGGCAGTCGAGAGCGAGATTGCGCAGGCCGGCCCAACGAACGTGAAAAATTCCGCTCACACAAATCCCTCCGATACGCTGCAACACCAAGATACGCACCCTCATAACGAAGTTGCCGGATCAATGGCAAACGACCTTGTAAAAGATATTTCTCGGGAACTACGCAAGCTTCGTTACCATTTACCTAGGCTTGCAGGCCTCCTACTCCTTAGTCTAATTCCCGTGGTGAACCTTCTAGCGCCCTTGGTTGGTGGACTTTATAGCGCGTGGATGATGTCGGTGCAGTTCTCAGACTATGCTGCTGACAATCATGAAATGAGTTTTACAGCGTCGCTTGCTCAGCTCAAACGGAATCTGGCCCCATCTATGGGCTTTGGTTTCATGACTAGCTTGGCTATGGCTATTCCTTTGGCGAATTTCTTCTTGCTGCCCGCTGCGGTAGCTGGCGGCACATTGCTGTGGCAGCACAATCAAAAAGGTGAGTAGGATTTGCCCTAGCGCAAACGTGCAAAGGTGCAAAGGTGCAATCTGAGTCCTTGTACAAGCCATTTAAGGGCGTATTATTCAACCCTTAATGGATTTCCGGAGCAGTAATATGTACCGCAGTTTCTTATCTACTTTGTTTTCAACGCCATTGGTTGTGTTAGGTCTGATGTTTAGCATCAATTCCAATGCCGAGAGAATTGATAACTTTGTCTTGCTAGACCACAACGGTGATGCGCAAAACCTTTACTATCACCAAGATGCCAGCGCTATCGTTATCATGATTCAAGGCAACGGCTGTCCTATCGTGCGCAATGCTATTGGCGACTACAAACAAGTGCGTGATGAATTTGAGTCACAGGGCGCTAAGTTCTTCATGCTCAACTCAAACCTGCAAGATACACGCAGCGCCATTGCCGCTGAAGCAAAAAAGTACAGTATCGACATACCTATTCTGCATGACGAAACACAGCTTATCGGCGAAGCCTTAGACCTCGTGCGGACTGCCGAAGTATTGGTAATTAACCCCAAGACTTGGAACATTGAATATCGTGGCCCTATCAATGACCGCCAAGTTTATGAGCGTCAAAAGCAGGAAGCCTCAGCTCACTATGCCAGCGATGCAATACGCGATGTTATAGCGGGTAACACAGTCGCCGTTGCAAGCCGCGATGCAATTGGTTGCCTAATCAATTTCGCTGAAAAGAATGGTGCCCACGACCAGATAAGTTATACAGATACCATTGCTCCCTTACTGCAAGAAAAGTGCGTGGTTTGTCACACTGAAGGTGGCATTGGCCCTTGGGCGATGTCCAGCTACGAATTAGTGCGGGGCTTTGCTCCCATGATGCGCGAAGTTATTCGCACAAAGCGTATGCCGCCTTGGCACGCGGACCCACACGTAGGCGTATGGAAGAACGATAAGTCACTAAGCGTCGAACAAACCCAAACATTAGTACATTGGATAGAAGCAGGCGCTCCAAGGGGCGAAGGCGAAGACCCATTAAAGGGCCTTTCTATTGCCCAAGTGCAATGGCCTTTGGGCGAGCCTGATCTGATTTTGGATTTGCCCGAATACACTATTCCAGCCTCAGGTGTTGTTGAATATAAGTTCCCAAGACTTGCCAACCCACTAGATACAGGCGTGTGGGTAAAATCAGCCACCGTCATCGCAGGCAATAGAGAAGTAGTGCACCACATTTTGGCTGGATCAATTGATGCCGATGCTTCTGAGGCAAAACGCGATAGCGGCGTTTTTGATAACTACCTAATTGGTTACGCCCCAGGCAATGAGTCTAATATTTTCCCAGCAAAAACTGGCGTATTCATTGCGCCCGGCGGTGAATTCACCTTCCAAATTCACTACACACCCAACGGCCTTGAAACCGTAGATAACTCAAAAATTGGTCTATATTTTCATGACGAGAAGCCAGAGAACTTTTATCGCCAAGATGTAGTAATCAACCCCACTATCAGTATTCCGCCGAATACCGCCCGGCATCCTGAAGTGTCATATTTCGAGTTTGATAAGCCAGCCCTACTGCACGATTTCGTCCCGCACTCACACTACCGAGGCGTGGCTTCTAAGTTTGAACTGATCAAGCCAGACGGCAGCAAGGAACTACTGCTTTCAGTACCTAACTACGATTTTAACTGGCAGCGTACTTACGAGCTGGTTGAGCCGAAGCAAATTGAAGCGGGATCTAGACTGGTACACACCACTTGGTATGACAACTCTACCGCTAATAGAAGTAATCCAGACCCAGAGCGAAATGTTACTTGGGGTTTACAGAGCTGGGACGAAATGCTCTACGGCGCGTTCAGCTATACCTTGGTGAATGAAACAACCGAAGCCCCCATACACGACAAAGGTTTAGCCCAATTGACCCAGTACTTTGGGTTTATCGACAAAGATCTAGATGGCAAATTGAGCTGGAAAGAACTGCCTAAGCGCATGAAGAAGCAGTTGGTGCAGGGCTTTAAAGCCGTAGATACTAACGGCGATGGCGGATTGGACATTAAAGAAATGTACAATATCGAAAAGCGCAGAGCAGCCAAGCAACAGGCAGCTGATGCTCGCTAGAGCCTAGCAATCACGCTCCGAGTACGTTTTAAACAAGGTACTCTATTACTTAAAACCCAGCTTTTGCTGGGTTTTTCGTTTTAGGCCAAGACAATTTACCACTACATATCTGCAAGGAACAAAAGATCAGCCTCTGGGCGCCGAACCATTCACCCGCTAGGATTGCGCCACTCTGCTTGGGTAATTTTATAAAGCAAATGCTCTGAAACTCTGCTGTCCAAGGAGACATTAGGGTGGAAAAAATTATCCTTCGTATTTTTTAGTCCCAACCTCTGCATCACGGCTTCGGAGCGGTGATTGGTAGTTGCTGTCATTGCGACAACTTCCTTTAGCTCAAGAAAGGTGAATGCAAACTCAAGGGCCATTTCTGCTGCTTCTGTAGCGAACCCGTAGCCCCAATTGTCTGGGTGCAAGCGCCAACCTATTTCTACACAAGGGGAAAAAGGAAATTGTGTGAGTGGCGTACTCAAACCGACAAAGCCGATAAATGTGCTTGTGCTTTTCAATTCAACCGCCCACATGCCCCAACCACATGTAGCTATCTCGTTTGCCAACCTTGCAGCCAAATCGTCACTCGCTGATCTGCTCAGTTGATTAGGAAAATGCTCCATAGCAAGTTTGCTTGAATTGATTTGCGCAAATACCGGCAAATCAGAACTCAGCCACTGCCTAAGTATCAACCTATCTGTTTGTAGTTCCATGTCGTGAATTGCATATAAAGTCATTGGATAAGGCAAATGCTGATACCTCCATGCTGTAAGTTTTATGGCAAACTTCACACTTGGATCACGAACCATGCGGCTAACTGACTAAAGCGCCAATAAACATCGGGAGAAAGATATGGAACGTCCTTACGACATTATTATTTGGGGAGCAACGGGCTTCACCGGGCAGTTAGTAGTGGACTATATGTCAAAAAACTATGCCAACAGCAATGTACGCTGGGCGGTAGCTGGCAGAAATACAGAGAAGCTCACATCAATTTTAGCTGGACGAGATGTCCCCGTACTCCAAGCCGACAGTCACGACACTGAATCGTTAGATGATTTGGTCCAGCAAGGGCGCGTTGTTTTAACAACAGTTGGCCCTTACGCCCGCTACGGTTCAGAACTCGTTGCTGCTTGTGTACGCCACGGCACTCACTACTGTGACCTCACCGGCGAAGTGCATTGGATGCGCGAGATGATCACTAAGCACCAGGAAGAAGCAGTCGCCAGCGGTGCAAAAATTGTTCACACCTGCGGTTTCGACAGTATTCCATCTGACCTTGGTGTGTATTTTTTACAGCAACAGATGCAAGCCAAACACGGGGTTCCAGCAAAACATATTAAATATCGACCCAGAGCCTTTAGCGGCGGATTCAGCGGCGGCACTATCGACAGTATGATGGCCATGATGGAGAGCGAACAAAGAGGCTCTATCATCAAGACTTTGGCTAACCCCTACTGCCTGAACGACAAGACGACTGGCCTAGATGGACCAGATCGAATGAGCGCCTACTTCGACGAAGATTTCGACGCTTGGGTGGGTCCATTTGTTATGGCCTCAGTAAATACCCGAGTGGTGCGCCGCAGTAACGAATTATTAAACGGCGCCTACGGTGCAGATTTTCGCTACGACGAAGGCACGGTGATCAGTAAAGGCGCGAAAGGCTTCTTGGGTGCCACAGCCGTAGGTATAGGCACCGGAGCCTTTGCAGGATTAGCCGCATTACCTGTTACTCGACCCTTGCTGAAGAGATTTTTACCGAAGCCCGGGGAAGGACCAACACCGGAGGCTATAGAAAACGGTCACTACCATATTGAGTTACGGGGCCTTCACCCTACTGACCCAAGCAAGAATATGACCGCTCACGTTAAAGGCGACAAAGACCCGGGCTATGGCTCAACGTCGAAGATGATTGTTGAGAGCGCATTAGCCCTAGCTCAAGATGACCTACCGGTTGAGGGTGGCTTTTGGACACCTGCAAGCGCAATGGGAGATGCATTGCTGAGTCGCTTGCCAACCAGTGCTGGAGTGACCTTTGAGATTGAATAATCTCTTGGGCTATTTTGCATAAGGCAAAAGTTGCCGAAAATGGCAGTAAAAAAAAGCCCGGCATCGCCGGGCTTTTTCTTATCTAACACAAGCAAATTAGCGCGGGCTAAATAAGCTCTTCTTGCTCTTCAACACGATAATTAAAATCGTACTGAGAAACCGGTAGCTTGCGCACACGAGTACCCGTTGCTTGATAAATTGCGTTAGCCAAGGCTGGCGCAATACCCGGTGTACCCGGCTCACCAGCCCCGCCTATAGTTTCACCGCTATTGAGAATATGCGTTTCAATAACAGGCGAATCTTGCATTCTGACTACCGGGTAATCATGGAATGCAGTTTGCTGGACAGCGCCGTTTTCAACGCTAATTTCGCCATACAACGCCGCACTTAGGCCATAGCTGATACCAGATTCCATCTGTGCGACAAAACCGTCAGGCGAAACAGCAAAGCCGGCGTCTACTGCGCAAACCACGCGATCTACCCCAATCTTGCCATCTGTCAAAGTTACATCTACCACTTGGGCGACCAAGCTACCAAAGGATTCTTGCAAAGAAATACCCCGACCCTTGCCTTGCGCAACAGGCTCACCCCAGCCTGCCTTTTCAGCAGCAAGGTCGAGTACCTTAAGGTGTCTTGGTTTGTCCGCAAGCAACTTGCGACGTAATTGGTAAGGATCTTCACCCGCAGCCTCAGCCACTTCATCAAAGAATGCTTCGGTGAAGAAACCGTGCTGGGAATGGTCCACACTGCGCCATGGCCCGAACGGTAAGTGCGTTGGGCTGTCGGTATAATGAATATGCTGGGCCGCAATCGCATAAGGAATGACTGGCGCTTCCGCTGGTTCGTGCTTTTCATGATAAACGTTATCCCAAGCCAGTACCTGTCCGTCTGCAGCGACCGCTGCGCGGAATTTGGAAGCCACGCCCGGACGATAAATGTCGTGCTGCATGTCTTCGGCACGGGACCAGATCAATTTCACTGGCGTACCCACTTCTCTGGCGATCATTGCTGCTTGTATCGCAGAATCTGCAATAGAACGACGACCAAAACCACCACCCATAAAGTGTTGATGAACCGTAACATTTTCAGGGTCTAGCTCTAATGCCGCCGCCACTTCGTAGCGAAAACCCATCGGATTTTGCGCGCCAACCCATACTTCGCACATATCGCCGTTAACGCTAGCCGTCGCGTTCATAGGTTCCATACATGCGTGGGCCAAAAATGGCACCTCGTAAGTCGCTTCCAAGACTCGCTCGGCACCCGCGAATGCTTCCGCGTAATTACCTAACTCCACATCAGACTCACTAGTACCATTCGTTGCAGCGTCAGTAATGTCCTTGCGAAACTGTTCCCGCAGAGATTCAGTATTAACACGGTCATTGCTGGTTGCCGTCCACTTAACATCAACGTCCTTCAGCGCCTGCTCTGCCAACCAATAACCACTTGCAACAACCGCAACAGCGTTACCCAAATTAACCACTTGAGTTACGCCTGCGCGCTGCTCGGCTTTACTTGAGTCAACGGAAGCTACGGCACTACCAAACACAGGCGCAGCTTTAATCGCGGCGTATTGCATGCCTGGCACTTGCGCATCTATACCGAATTGCGCAGAACCATCCACTTTAGAGGGAATGTCATGACGCTGAACGTACTTGCCCATAATTTTGAAATCGGCAACGTCTTTTAGTTTGGGCGTTGGCGAAGGTGTGAATAGCGCTGCAGCGGAAGCTAGTTCTGCATAAGTCGCTGTACGACCCGAAGCTGTATGAGAGATTACACTTTCACTGGCAGTTAGTTCACTTTCGGCAACCTGCCACTTACCTGCGGCTGCCTTAATCAACATTTCTCGCGCTGCGGCACCGGCAACACGCATGCCGTGCACCCCCGTAGTACGAACACTGGCGCTACCACCAGTAATTTGTAGGCGCATGGCTTTCGCCACCTGATAAAAGGCACCATCAACCGTAGGAACCAATACTTCAGGAACTGCTGCATCGCCTAAAATAAAACCTTTGCCCAGCGCCCAGTTAGCGTAGTCGTCAGTAGCAGGCGCTTCTTCAAAGCCTACATCTGACCATTTAGCATCCATTTCATCAGCGAGCATTTGTGCCAACGCAGTTTGCGCACCTTGGCCCATTTCACTATGCGGAACAATGGCAGTAATCTCGCCAGCCTCATTGATTTTCACCCAAATATTAAGCAACTCATCACCGTCAGTGGTGACCGAAGAAATAACATCGCCACGGCGGTCGCCTTGACGCAGTGCAACACCAATCACCAGACCGCCACCAACGACCACGCCGCCAGCGATGAATCCACGTCTACTCCACTTACCTAACTTAGACATTTGACGCCTCCTGTGGATTGTTTGCTTTTGGATCAAAAACACCCACAACGCTTTCACCAGCCGCACGCTTAATCGCTTTGCGAATGCGACCATACATACCACAACGACAAATATTGCCGGACATAGCTGAATTTATCGCAGCATCATCTGGGTTGGCATTTTGTTCAAGTAAAGCAACGGCTGACATAATTTGACCACTCTGACAGTAACCACACTGCGGCACTTGTTCAGCTATCCATGCATCTTGAACTGGGTGCAAATCACCCTCGGCTGACTCAAGACCTTCAATAGTGGTTACAAGAGCACCTTGGGCCGCCGCAATTGGCGTTACGCAGGACCGCACAGGTTGTCCATTAAGGTGCACCGTGCAGGCTCCACACTGAGCTACACCGCAGCCAAACTTGGTACCGGTTAACTGTAAATTTTCTCGAATGGCCCAAAGCAAAGGTGTGCTTGGGTCAATGTCCAACGATTGCTGCGAACCGTTAACAGTAAAAGTAATCATACAAAATCCTCACAAAACTCGCCTTCGCACAACAGCTTGGCAATTAAGATTGGCAAATACTAACACCCGCCAAATGGAATTTCATTGCCGGGCACCACATGGCATAAGCAGACATTTACCAAGTATCTACATTAGGTCGCTTCTTACCTTTGCGCCCCTCAACAGGAGGTACAGATTGCAGCCCGCGTACAATCCAATTGCGGGTTTCAGCAGGGTCGATAACATCATCTAACTCAAAGTGAGAGGCCATATTCACCGCCTTACCGCGTTTATACATATCTGCGACCATGCGCTCATAAGTTTCTGCACGCTCAGCAGGGTCTTCAATTGCCTGCAATTCCTTACGGTAGCCCAGCTTAACCGCGCCTTCTAAGCCCATACCGCCAAACTCCCCTGTAGGCCAGGTAACAGTGAAGAGTGTGGCTTTGAAGCTGCCACCCGCCATTGCTTGAGCGCCTAAGCCATAACCCTTGCGCGTAATAATTGTCATCAACGGAACATCGATATTGGCACTGGTGACAAACATGCGGGCTGCGTGCCGCACCACCGCAGTTTTCTCGATTTCTGGGCCAACCATAATGCCAGGACAATCGCACAGAGAAAGAATGGGAATATCAAAGGCATCACACAGCTGCATAAAGCGCGTACCTTTATCTGCCCCCGGAGCATCTATTGCACCAGATAGATGGGCTGGATTATTGGCAATAACACCCATTGGCCTGCCTTCCACTCGGATAAAGGCAGTAATAATGCCTATACCCCAGTGTTCGCGTAGCTCAAGTACGGAGTCAATATCGGCAATACCCTTAATGACTTCGCGAATGTCGTAATAGCGCAAACGATTCTCAGGCACCATAAAACGCAGTTCGCGAGGGTCTGGAGATTCCCATTGATCTACGGGCCCCTGAAAGTAGGAGAGGTATTTCTTCGCAGCAGCAACGGCTTCTGCCTCATCAGCTACAGCAATATCAACAACGCCGTTTTCTACCTGAACGTCCATCGGACCAACTTCATCAGGAGTGAAAACTCCTAGGCCACCACCCTCGATCATTGCGGGGCCACCAATACCAATATTAGAGCCTTCTGTGGCGATAATTACATCGCAGCAGCCTAACAACACTGCGTTGCCGGCAAAACATCGGCCAGTAGTTATACCCACCACCGGCACTAACCCTGAGAGCCGTGCGAAATAAGTGAAGGCAAGACAATCTAGCCCCGCCACACCAGAACCATCGGTGTCACCGGGGCGACCGCCTCCCCCTTCAGCAAATAAAACCGTGGGCAAACGGTACTTTTCAGCTACCTCAAAGAGTCGATCTTTTTTGTCATGGTTCTTCATGCCTTGAGTACCGGCTAGCACCATGTAGTCATAAGACATAATCAAGGCGCGACTGCGCTTTTCGTCAAACAATTGGCCATTGATTTGACCCAAACCCGCCACCATGCCGTCACCAGTGGTATTTTTAATCAGATCATCTATGGATCTGCGACGTCGCTGGCCAGCTAAAACTACCGAGCCATACTCAATAAAGGTACCTTCATCACACAGGTCGGCAACGTTCTCTCTGGCGGTACGGCGGCCAGTTTTATAGCGTTTGGCTACAGCTTCAGGACGGTTTTCATCTAACCCTGCGCCTTTGCGATCAAACACCTCTTGCAGATCTGGGCGAATGTAATCTAAGTCAATCTCAGCTACAGCCTCTTCTTGCGCAACGGCCACTTCTGCTGACTGCAGGTAAATCAACGGATGTCCTTGGAAGATGGTGTCGCCAGCGGCAACTCCAAGACTTTGAACCACGCCGCTTATATCAGCCCGCACCTCATGCTCCATCTTCATGGCTTCCATAATCAGCACCAACTTGCCGACATAGACCTCTTCACCCGGTTCAATAGCAAAGCTCACTACCGTTCCCTGCATGGGTGCAATAATGGCTTCAGTGCCTGGAGGTAAATCCGTGTTCACCAGATCCAAAATTTGAGGTCCACCACCCGCGCCAGCCACACCAGATTTACCGTGTTCTAGAACTGCTAACGGATCGTTAAGGTTGACTTGAGCGCCAGCCAATGCGGTCGCAGCCTCGTCTACCGAAGGTGAGGATTGGGCCACCAAAGTAGCCATATGCTCGTCTAAATAGCGGGTAGTTACAGCATTATGGGCAAAGTCCTCCGAGGCAATCAGCGCCGCGAGAAAGTCGATATTGCAACTCACGCCCTCAACTACAAAGTCTCTTAAACCACGTTGAGCACGCATCACCGCGTCAGCATAATTTTTTGAAGGGCTGTAACAAATAACCTTGGCTAGTAAAGAGTCGTAATTTGGATTTGTTGTATAACCGGCGTAACCGTAGGTGTCTGTGCGTAGACCCGGTCCGGTAGGTACTGCGAATTTCGCCAATCGTCCACCAGCTGGCAAAACGTCACCCTCGGCGGTCATTGTTTCCATATTTACCCGCAACTGAATTGCAAAACCCCGAGGGTCCGGTACATCAGCTTGCTGCAGCCCAAGATCGCTTAGGCTAGCGCCACCGGCAACTTCAATCTGGCTGCGCACAAGATCAACACCAGTCACCTCTTCAGTAACTGTGTGCTCTACCTGCAGTCTTGCATTGGCTTCGATAAAGAAAAATTCATTGGCCTTGGTGTCGAGTAAAAATTCAATAGTGCCTAGGCCTGAATAATTGACCTGTTGTCCAAGACGCACAGCCGCATCGCACATAGCACTGCGGATGGCAGGGTCTAAGGTAGGACTAGGCGCAATTTCCACCAGCTTCTGATGACGCCGTTGCAAACTACATTCGCGCTCCCAGATGTGACTCACTGCGCCAGTGCCGTCACCAATAATTTGCACTTCAATGTGCCGAGGACTGGCCACCAACTGCTCCGCATACAACCCATTGTTACCAAAAGCCGCCAGTGCTTCAGACTGACAACGGGCAAATGCATCAGCCAGCTCATCTGCATTGCGAACAATGCGCATGCCTCTGCCGCCACCACCAGCAATAGCCTTTAGCAAAATACCGCTATCCGCATGGGTTAGAAAAAACGCCTCTGCCTGCTCCAGCGTTATGGGCTCGGATAAACCCGCCACAACGGGTACGTTACAAGTTTCAGCTAGCCCACGCGCTTTGGCTTTATCGCCAAAGGCATCTAGGGCGACAACACTTGGCCCAACAAATGTCATACCAGCGGCTTCAACCGCTTCGGCAAATTTGGCATTTTCACTCAAAAAACCGTATCCGGGATGAACGCCATCACAGCCAGCCTCTTTAGCCAAACGCACAATCTGCTCGATATCCAAATAGGCCGAAGCTCCACGACCTTCGAGCGCAATTGCCTCGTCAGCTAAACTTACGTGCAATGACTGAGCGTCGTCCTCTGGATAAATCGCAACCGCAACCTGCCCAAGTTCTTGCGCAGCACGAGTAATACGAATGGCTATTTCGCCACGATTAGCGATAAGTAGTTTATTTAAGTTAGACACTGAACTCCCCCAATTTATTGTTGTTGGGATTCACACAATGGCATTCGACACCCAAAATTTGGGTCTGACCCAGAAAAAAATCAGACACAAAAACTGTCATTAGCGCAGCAATGGAATCTCCCTCTTGAACAAGATTCTGTCTTTAAGGGGGTAGGAATACAAGGGAAGGCCCAAGTCTCGCCCTTGGTTGCCTTTACTGGGTTGCCACTACTGCATCATGCTGAAAAGGGTTGGGGAAAGATTAAGACCAAGCCCTGATACAACCCGACAAAGGATCAGACTTTTTTAGCGAACTCAGACTTAAGTTTCATGGTGCCCACCCTGTTTATCCAACAATCAATGTCGTGGCGCTCTCCACCAAACGAATGTTCTAAGCCGTTATAAATAGCTCTAAAGAACAGCAAGGAAATATGACAGATCACGGAGTGAAGAAGCTAGCTGCAGCGCTAGAAAGTGCTGCAGATCTATAAATAGGAAAATCCCCAGCCGTCTAGCGCAAAAAATATTCCAATCGTCCGATTTCTAGTGAGCACAAACAGTTTCCATAGTTCTCTTTTGACAAAGAGGGCTAAAGCGCATCGTCGGGAATGTTAATAGGCATGCGCGTTTTGCTTTGAACGGAATCGCATGATCCATAAATTATGTTCTATAAATCAGATGCTTGGAACCGCTTTATTGAGACAGACAAAGCAGCTAAGTGCGCATTCGCAATATACAAATGTTATGACTTTGGAGAATCATGATGAGAGGAATACTACTCTGTTTCATTTTCTTGTCTTTACCAGCTCAATCTCAGAACTTTGTAGGATTCGACGGCTATTGTGGGCTGCCAGTGATCGAGACGTCGTTGAAGCAAGGTGCTATTGCGTACATGGACCTACAAGGTAATCCCAGTATCTTGATTGACCCAGGCATATTAAGAGACTGGAATACTGAATTTACAAACTTCACTCTCGCTCATGAGTGTGCGCACCATCAGTTGGAGCACAGCACCGTCGAGGGGCGGTTAGAGCGGCTCGTTTATCCAACTGTTACGGTGGAGCAGGAGTTCGATGCAGATTGTGAGGCTGGAAAACTGATTTCGGCTAACTTTGGAAACGATTATCTGAGGCAAGCCCTAAGAAAGCTGGGAAGAGACTTTCCGGGTACTAACGGTTATCCCTCCGGACATGAACGAGTGAAAAATGTAGTTCGCTGTTTGGTAGATGCAGGTCTTTTTGTTCCTAAAAGGCGCCGCTAGTGTTTCATGTCATAACAAGCAAAGGCAGTAAAGCCCTACGGGCAGGACGCGCTACCGCGCGCCTCTGCTTTGGGCGTTAGGCCTTAAAACTAATTCAGAACAATAATTAACTAGGAGTAACAAATATGGTAAATGGAGATGTATCTTTCCCAAAAATAGCAGACACGAACTGGTGGAAACTGCGTGGCTTATTTAAGAGGAAAGTGCCGGCTATAGTTACTCCTGCATATCTTGCTGAGGCTCTATCGATGCGAGAAGCATCCGCCCGATCAAATCTAATTAGCCCTTTCAAGAAAATCGGAATAATAGATAAAGATGGGAAGCCAACTGATTTGGCATATGATTGGCGAGATGATCATAAGTATGCAGATGTCTGCGGTTCATTGATCGAAAAGCGCTATCCGCAAGAAATTAGAGATTTGTTCCCTTCATCGGATGCAGATCCCCAGAAACTTACGAACTGGTTTATGAGCCATGCTCGTTGTGGTGAACCAGCAGCAAAGCATTTTGCACGCTTTTACCTTCTTTTATTGAAGGCCGATTCAAACGAGGCCGATGCAGCTTCAGCAAAGAGTGACGCCAAAGCGAAAACTCCAAAAGCTGACCCTAAGAAAAAGACTGCAAAAACCAAGGTCAAGAATAAGGCGGAAGACACCGCAGGCACTACATCGCCCGCTAAACCACCTCCAGCAGTGCCCGAACTTCATATAAATGTGCAGCTGCATATTTCACCAGAATCATCTGCCGACCAAATAGATAAAATATTCGAGAGCATGGCTAAGCATCTAAAGGATTTCAATAAATAAAATTATGCTTACCTCTCGAAATATTAAAGGGCTAGTTTCTGCTATTGAGGCAGATTGCCAAGATACTCTATTGCCTCCAGTGGGTGGTCTAGAGGCTATCGGTCAACCTATTGTTCCATTCACTCTAATAAGGGATACAAGGGGCTATCTAGAGCGTATCACGCATCAAATTAATGGAACGTATTCAAATGGTTGGTATGATTCATGTGCGGTAATGATTCGAAGGTTAATAGAAACGTTGATTATCGAATCATTTGAAAATAAAAATATAGCTCAACGTATACAAAGTCAGTCAGGTGATTTCTTTTACCTTTCCGATCTTATTTCAATAATGTTATCTGATTCATCTTGGAACCTAAGTAGAAATACAAGAAACGCCCTACCTAAGTTAAAAGATATTGGCGATAAGTCAGCGCATAGCCGAAGGTTCAATGCCGTAAGAAACGACATTGATAAAATAAACCCTGAAATTCGAGTGGTGGTTCAAGAGCTAGTCTATTTGGCAGGTTTAAAGTGAGGAGCCTAACAAAACGCGCAAGCAGGACAAACTGCTGCGCACTTCGCCCCTTCGCTTGGCGTTAATCCAACAACTCATCTAGCTCGCGCTCAATCCTACGCTGTTCGTGCCAGTCTTCTATGGCCTGGCGCGTCATTTTGCTCTTCTCAGAACAGAGGAGTTGATCATCTTTGTCATCAACCCAATCGGAAGCTTCCCAATCTGCGCTTTCTTCAATCAAATTTTCATCAAGCGCATCGGTTTCGACATCTTGATCATCATCACCCGGGCTCTTCATAAAAGTTCTCCCAACCCGAAACAGATATTGCCTATCTATTGTTTGCGGTTAAGTTACTTGTCTGTAGAAAAGTTTTCGGTCTATGAACAAGGGCTTCCATTGAAAAGTATACCCTAGCCAGCAACCCAAAACACCGTCGCTTGTGGGTAAAGACACCCAGCAAACACAAAGTCATTAAGCTGAATTATCTGCCGTTAAAAGAGGATGTAAATAGTTTTTTTTCGAGATTTTTGCTCCAGTTTTTGCATAAAGAAGGGGGCAAATTGTCGCTAAACAGAACCCTCTAGCTGGGCTTTAACTTCGGCCATGCGCTCTATACCTGCCAACGCCTCTGACTGGTTAGAGGACATGCTGCGAATAATCACATCAGTAAAGCCAGCGTCAACAAAGTTTGCTAATTCATCTGCTACTTGAGCCACACTACCGACCAACATAGATTCCGGAGCAAACCCTCGATAGCCCTTAGCAACCGCCTTGCTCTTAAAAGCTTCGGCTTCCTGGGTGCTGGCACCAACAAAAATGTCACGCCGCACTGCCACAGCATTGGGCTGGCGATTGTGTTCGGCACAGGCCTGACGATATTGATTAAGCTGATCTGTTGCCCCCTGCAAACTCAAACCGGGTTGCGCCAACCAACCTTCAGCCAACCGCGCTGTTCTGTTCAATGCCGCAGGTGCAGAAGAACCCACCCAAACCTCAATATTTTGTGCCGGCAGCGGTGCAATTCTGGCATTTTTTATATTCCAAAAACGTTCATGGGTAACGGTTTCGCCGGCCCAGAGCCTTCGCATAATATCCAAGCTGTCTTCAAACATTGGCACTCGATACTTCATATCAACGCCCATACCCTCGCTTTGCGGACGCTCGCCACCCAAAGCACACTGCAAAATAAACCGGCCCTGCATGATGGCCGCAAGCGTAGCAATTTGCTCTGCCAATAATACTGGGTGCCATAAAGGTAAAAGATACAACGCCCCTGCTGGCTTGTTGTTCCACTCCGCAAGCAAACGCCCCAACATTGGCGAGTTTTGATAATAGGGTTGGGTGGTTATATGATGATCGCCTACAAATAGACTGTCTAAATCAGCCTGACGAGCAGTTGCCGCTCGCTCGATCATATTCCTTGCACCCTCGCTTGGGTCACTGACACTGTAAGTGGAACTAATAGATATACCAACGCGCATCGCCATTTTCCTTGTATTCAATACGGTAGGTAATTACCTACCAATGCCGTTAGAGGGCGTGTAGAACTTTATCTAAAGACACCGAAAGAGCCGTATCTGAATAAATTCTGTGTTCCAACAGGCGTTCTTTTTCAAATAAAAAGTCTCCTACCAACGGCTTACTTTTACCATTGGCCCCCTTGCCAAGAAGTTCCTCAATATGTTGTTGCAACACCTTTGGCAACCAAATCTGATCATCGGGCCACATATCGGCAAAAGGAATGTCTGCAACGTTACACCAAAAAGGTTTTGCTTCTGGTGTTTCTACCGGCTCACCACTGAACTGGTCAGCTGTGAAGGCGTAACCCAACCACTGTGGTCCGTCCAACTCTACAAACCTCAATTCCGCTCGGCACACTGGGTTGGTCACCTGCAAGCCAACTTCTTCAAATACTTCTCGAGTCGCGCAGACCGCAAGGCTTTCGTTGCTATCTAACTTACCACCGGGGCCATTAACTCGGCCCTGACCATGCCCAGTCTTTTTATGTATCAACAATACTTGGGCAATTCCATCAATCTCGCGTAAGACAAACAGCAAAGTGCCAATCAGTTCAGGTTGCCACTGCGCAACCCACAGCGTGTCAATCTTAAGCGTAGGAACTTTGGCCACACTCATTAGGCTGTGTAACGTGCTTCCAAGCCGGCGTACAACTTTTCTGGTAGGCCTTCAACCACCCCAGATAATTCTTCCAAAAGCTCTACCAAGTGTTCATTGTCTTCTCGACCCTGCCACAGCTTGCGGTATTCGCCACTCTTATAACCGTTGTTTTGGCGAAATCGGTTAAGAATATTTTTGCCAATATACATGCCGTAAAGTTCTGGCAATTGCATAGGCAAACTTGCCATGGCAGATTTAAAAGCGGACAGGTCAAATGACTTACTGGTTAGACTCGAGGCCGCAAGTTGCTCAATAGCTAAACGAAAGTTCTCGGCCCTTACATCTTGTTCCAAATCGGTATGGGCCGCTTGAATTTCACTCAGCTGCGCAGCAATCGCTGCATCTACAGGGCCACTGCGCAACATTTCGCTGAGTCCAAAATGCCAAATATCTACCAACTCCAACTTAACTTGATCTAAATCTGCATCCTGCTTCTTCCACCACTTCCACCCAAAGTGGTCGAGCATCTCCGCGCACTCAACCCAAATGGCGCGGTAGTAGGTGTGCCCCTGATCACGCCACTGCGGGTGGACCAGAGCATTATGCTCATCTTGCATTTGCGCCATTGTATTTAGCATGGCTAAAGCATTTTCAGTCGACATTGGTTTTCTATCCTTTTAACTCTTTATCACGCGCAAGATCTGTATCGCTCAAGGGTTATGCGCTCTTTGGAACTCAGCCTATCTCATGACTCTGTCCATGTGTACACGCCTCTCTCCAGTTGCCACGGCAGTTTTGAACGAGTAGCCTCATACAGCTAAATTTTGCGCGTTCAACGCCGTAAAGGCGACGCTAATTTCTAATTACAAGATCGGGGAGCGGTCATGGATCTATCATTCGGCTCAGAGTACGACGAATTTCGTCTAGAGGTAAAAGATTTCCTCGCCAACAATGCTCACAAAGCACCCAAAGGTAGTGATCTAAGAGGTCAAGCCGCTAAAGACTGGCAAAAGTTACTAATAGAGAACGGCTACACCGCGCGCACTATTCCCAAAGAATTCGGTGGATTCGGCGCCGAGCCAGACATTCTCAAGTCTCGCATCATTGCTGAAGAATTTTCTAATTTAAAGGTCAACACTGGGCTAGGTGGTCAAGGTATCTCCATGTTGGTGCCCACTCTTTTAGAAATGGGTACGCAGGAACAAAAAGAGCAATTCATTCGTCCCACCATAATGGGCGAGATGATCTGGTGCCAAGGTTACTCAGAACCCGGTGCCGGCAGCGACCTTGCCAGCCTCACCACTTCTGCCGTTCTAGATGGCGACGACTGGGTGGTGAACGGACAAAAAATCTGGACCAGTACCGCACACATTGCTGACTGGATATTCTGTTTAGTTAGAACTGAGCCAGATGCGCCTAAACATAAGGGTATCTCATTCTTACTCTTTGACATGAAAACCCCAGGCATTGAGATTCGCCCGTTAGTTGATATGACCGGTGCGGCCAACTTCAACGAAACCTTTTATACCGATGTGCGTGTACCTAAACATCAAATAGTCGGCGAGCGCGGCCAAGGCTGGCAGGTAGCTAACGCCATTTTGGGCCACGAACGCGAAACCCTTGCGCCAGCCAATACTGCGCAAACCCGCATTAACGCGCTCATAGATCTCATGAAAACTGACACCGCAGACGGCGAGCGCCTAATTGATAACCCGGTTTATCGTGACCGCTTAATGAAAATCCAAGGCCAAGTCATGGCCATGCGTTTCAATGAGTTAAGGGTACTTTCTGCACGACTAAATCCAGGCCAAGACCCCGGCCTTTCTCGCATGATCACAAAGCTTGAAGGCACAGAGCTTCGTCATGAACTAGAAGGCTTGGCAATTGATGTGATGGGCGAAATTGGTCTGGCGTATGAAGACAATCCACACCTGCGCAATTCTGGCAGTTGGCAGAGAGAGTACATGTACTTCCTCGGCTTAATCATTGGCGGCGGCACCTCACAGATTCAGAAAAACATCATCAGCGAACGTGGCCTAGATATGCCCCGGGAGCCAAAAATCGAAAAGTCACAGTAGGAGAGATTTATGCAATTTGGTTTATCAGAAGAACAAATCCTCCTTCAGGATAATGTAAAACGTTTTCTTAATGACAATGTTGCCCTAGAGCGCGTGCGCAAATACGCCGAAGGTAACAGCGACGCGGACATTTGGGCCGGACTCAGCGAACTTGGTATTGCGGCCCTGCTGATTCCTGAAGAGTTTGGCGGCATTGGCATGTCTACCTTAGATGCAGCAGTTGTCGCAGAGTGTTTAGGCAGCAATGTTGCGCCAACCCCATTCCTTGGCAGCGCAGTAATGGCGCCTACGGCCCTTATCGCCAGCGGCGGTGACCACGGAGAAATGTTAGCCCAGCTTGCAGCGGGCACTCACCGCATTGGTATTGCCTTTGGTGAAGCCATTAAGCGCCGCAACAGCGCGGGCCTTGAGGTCAGCAATGGTCGGATGAATGGCACTTCTTTATTTGCCTTTGATGCAGATGCAGACAGCTACTTAGTTGCAGACCAAAACATGCACTTGTACTTGGTCTCAGCGAATGCCCAGGGATTAACCCGCTCGGAGCTCACTACAGTGGACAAAACGCGCCGCACAGTTGAGTTAACCTACAAAGATGTTGAAGCCACTAGAATTAGTACCGATGTCAGCGTGTTTGAGGCGACCTTGGACATTGGGCGAATTATGTTGGCAGCAGACACCCTCGGCGCTGCCCAAAACATGTTGGATCAGGCCGTAGATTATGCAAAACAGCGCGAACAATTTAACCGGCCTATCGCCAGTTTCCAGGCGGTCAAACATATGTGTGCGGAAATGGCGGCAAGCTTAGAGCCGTGTCGCTCAATGGTCTGGTTTGCAGCCCACGCCTTAGACGATTTACCCGACGAAGCCAGAGCCACAGCATGTCATACCAAGGCTCACCTTTCTGAAGTTGGTAAAGCAATCGCTAAGACCTCTACCGAAGTACATGGTGGCATGGGTTTCACGGACCTCGTGGGGCTACACTATTGGTTCAAGCGTATTGGCGCTAACCGCCAGTGGTTGGGTGCACCCGAGCACGTGCGCGAAGAAGCCGCTGTATTACAGGGGCTAGTAGCTTAGAAAACGCTGCTCAAGATGCTGCCTAAAACCTGCTCCATTGAAAGCATTTACCACCACGTGGATTGACAGCTATGTCATCCACGTCCAGTGGCTCAATGCATTTAGGTATAAGGCGCTTTTCGACTCTCGCTCTCGCGCCTGCATTAAGGGCGCACCTTTAAACGCTCAGCCAAGGACTATGTTTGCAGCGCTCCAACCCCCTAAACAGCCCACTACTGCTCGTTATTTTAGGTGCGTTAACCTTGGGCGTCTCTTCAGCACTTCTGCGCGAGACGGATATTGGGCCTATTGCCACAGCCTTCTGGCGAGTCGCCATTGCTGCGCCAATACTGGCGCTGGTCATTTTTTGGCAGCGCGATATTGGAAGCTTTATTGTACCGCGCGAAAATATTGCCCCCCTAGTCTGGGCGGGTTTCTTTTTTGCCGGTGATCTAATTTTTTGGCACTTGGCCTTAGTTAACACCAGCCTTGGAAACGCTACTTTCCTCGCAACTATGTCGAGTATCTGGGTACCTTTAATTGGTATTTGTTTCCTCGGCATTAAACTCAGCGGCAGATTTGTACTCGGTCTGTGCCTTGCCATTTGCGGTGCACTACTTCTGGCACGCGAGCATTTGTCCTTTGCATCGGCATTTTGGCTAGGTGATTTTTACGGCCTGATAACCGGGTTTTTCTTTACCGGCTATCTGTATGCCATTGCGAAATGCCGGTCTGAACAAAGTACGCTGACCACCATGTTCTATTCGTCCATCGGCTCTGCGCTGTTTTTGCTGCCAGTTGCCTTAACCATGGAATACGAGTTTGTACCTGCTACCGTTCAAGGCTGGGTGCCGCTATTGTTATTGGGTTTAGTAGCCCACGTGTTCGCCCAAGGCCTCATCGCCAGCGGTTTAAATAAACTCAGTACCCACGTTGCTGCACTGGTAATTATGCTGGAAGGCGCCAGTGCTATGGTTGTGGGCGCTTTATTTTACCAAGAATCGCGAAACTGGCTCGACCTTATAGCGGTGTTAGTCGTAACATTAGGGATCTACAGTGCTCAAAGCTCGCCAGATAGACGCGACTGAATTGCACTTTAGATATCCCGCATATTGACCTAACAATATTGGCGTAAAATACCCCGGTACTTTTGTGTACTTTGGCGTTCTTATGTCTAAAGCGGTGTTTGTTTTGAAGCTGCTTTTGACCCATGGATGCCCACTAGATGGAACAACCTAATTCTGCTGACGCTGACCAAAGCCCAGCCCACTATGACACTTTTGTTATTGGTGGCGGCATCAATGGCGCTGGCATTGCTCGAGATGCAGCAGGCAGAGGTCAACGTGTGTGTTTATGCGACTCCGGAGATTTTGGCGGCGGCACATCTTCAGCATCCACCAAGCTTGTCCACGGCGGACTGCGCTACCTAGAATATTACGAATTCAGATTAGTCAGAGAAGCGTTAATAGAACGTGAAGAGCTGTTGCAAATGGCACCCCACATAATCTGGCCACTGCGTTTTGTCTTACCCCACCACAGCGGCCTGCGCCCAGCTTGGTTGCTGCGCTTAGGTCTTTTCCTGTACGACCATTTAGGCGGGCGTAAACTGTTGCCCGCGACCAAAACTTTGGATTTAGAAACAGACCCCGCAGGGCAAATTCTAAAAGACAATTTTAAAAAAGCTTTTGAATACTCTGACTGCTGGATTGAAGACTCACGTATGGTCATTCTCAATTTGCAGCAGGCGCGAGAAAACGGCGCGAATATTTTGCCTCGTACCGCATTGCAATCAGCGTCCTACCAAGAGGGTAAATGGTTGCTGACACTTAGTGATAGTTCTAAGAACACCACCTTCCAAGTCACCGCTAATGTCGTGGTTAACAGCACTGGACCATGGGCAGACGAAATACTTAAAGGGGTATTTGGCCTCAATCATGCGAATAATGTGCGTCTTGTTGGGGGCAGTCATATCGTCATTCGCCGCACTCTGCCCGTTGATCGCGCTTACACTTTTCAAGCCGCTGATGGTCGCGTTGTTTTTATCATTCCCTATGAAAACGATTTTTTGTTGGTGGGTACTACAGATACAGAAAATAACGACCTGCACACGCCGCCAGCGATCACTCAAGGTGAGATCGAGTATTTATGCTCAGCAGCAAGCGAATACCTAAAAGATGAGATTACGCCTGAAGATATAGCGTGGACTTTCTCTGGTGTGCGTCCCTTGTACAACGATGGTGCAAGCAAAGCCCAAGAAGCCACCCGCGACTATGTTGTAAGAGAAAACAGTGCGCTAGGTGGCCCGCTAATCAACGTATTTGGCGGCAAAATAACCACTTACCGCAAACTCGCAGAAGATGTAATGACTAGAGTCTGTGGCTACTTAGGCCAGCAGGACCAGCCTTGGACATCGGGTACCCGCCTACCAGGTGGACATTTTCCGGTAGATGGCTACCAAGCATTGGTAGAAAAAATCAGCGCGGATTACCCTTTTCTCAATGCAAAGTTGGCACAAAGGTTAGCTCGACTTTACGGCACAGACAGTTTCAAACTTCTTGCTCAAAAGGCTAGCGTGGAGGAATTAGGTGAATATTTTGGCGGCGAACTGTACGCAGCAGAAGTAGACTATCTGGTAGAAAACGAATGGGTGCAGCAAGCCGATGACCTGTTATATCGCAGAACCAAATTGGGTTTGGTTTTAACTGAGCAGGAACAGTCGGCACTGAATAATTATCTAGCAGCAACCTCTGTATCTGACTAACAGCGGCTTGACCAAGACAGGCTATTTGGCTTTTTTTTCGTCATCTTTTAGGTCACGGAAAAATTCGTAGTTTAAGGCGTTGCCGGTTTTACCGCATACATCCACCACCTCCATATGGCGTAAACAGTAAGCCATTTGTTGAGCAATTTCCTGAGGCTGATCTAGTGCAACAGCAAGCTCCTTAGTGGTAAAAGGATCCGGTAAGTCCTCGAGCAAAAAATCGAGCAGGCTAAACGGTGTTGAAATTCTCGCTTGATCCAGCACCTCTACCAATTGCCGTCCTTGACCCCGCCAGCCGCCTCGTCCTCGACGTGCCTTAGCATCAAAACTGCGCACCTCTTCTTCTGCGATTAAGACAGCCTCCACAGAAAAATTTGGGTGCTTGAGTAAGGTAGGGATGTAGACCAATTCACTGACAATGTGCACCAATGCGCCACGCTTAGGTGAGCGTCGGCGAGTGAATTCACCGCTGCCGTCCTTGTTTAGCTTTATCAGGGTTTTACTGTGAGATATTGGGTGCACCAAAACCACCGGCTGCTGTTCCGCCAACGCCAGCATTTTGCGCCCAAGGCCACTAAAACTGGACGTTTGTATTTCATAGATCACGCCGTCACGCACAACATCCGCAACAAATTTGCCAAAAGGCACCTCAAGTTGTCCATTTTCCCCAGCGTACAAGTGTTTTAATGACGCATGCAGGTGACCTTCATTCAGAGTCCCTATACCGCTCATCGGTACACCTCTAATAGGAGCTGTTGTAGTTTGCAAAGATGGCATTGGGAATTGGGCATATCTTTGAATTGGGAGGTCGGTTTCAAAAGAATTTTTCGCCTACATGCAACGTTTTCAGAAGCTGCAAAGTATATAGAAAAACAGGAGAGCATTATGCAACCCATTAGCAAAGCACTACTACTTACATTGACCGGCGCGTTTGTGGGCGCTGCAGCCTTACCCAGCAACGCACAAATTTTTGAATACCCAATAGATAGAGACGCCGAAGAGATTGAAGTAGATACCGGCATAGAATTCACAGTCACCTGCTCTAGAGCGCGAACTGGCGATGCCGCCGACAGCGGAATAATTAGAATCGACGCCGAAGATGAAGACGAATTTGATCTGGATATTAGCTCTAGCGAAATTTCGTTATCTAGGAATACGCCATTTAATTCTTGGTTCAGAAAATCCCACGATGTTTCAGCTGAACTTATCTTGAGCTACTCCCCTGAAGGCATTGAGGTTAGCTCAGCAGCCGAAGGACGAATCAGCGAGTGCTTTTCCAACAATGAGGAACTTGAGCTAAAAGCAAGTTCTGGCGGTTCGCTGCGCATTAGAGGCGATGGCGGCGAGATCGAAGATCTCGATATAGACGTATCATCAGGCGGAAGCATTAGAGTGAAGGCCCCATTGAACTTTTCTAAGGCAGCTATCGAGGCAAGTTCTGGTGCACAAATCGATTTTGACGACGATGTCACAATCGATGAAGCTGGGCTGCGCATTTCCTCCGGTGCCTCTGTAGAACTATGCGGCGCAAAGTCAATTGCCGGACGCATTTCAAGCGGCGGCAATGCCGAGGTTGCCGATGACGTTAAGCGCGAAGACTTTAAAACCAGCTCTGGCGGCAGCGCCGACTCATTTCACTGCTAAAATATTTTGGAGATCGATATGAATTTCATAGAAGAGAATCTTATTCCGGTGCTGGCTCTAACTATAGCATTTGGCTTACCCGCAGTTATTGTGAGCATATATTACAAATATGAAAGTAACCGCGACCGACTATTCCACGAGTCCCTACAACTGCTCATAACTAGCGGTCAAGGGGTTACACCAGAAAACCTTCGTGGCATTCCTGGTTTTAAAGAAATTGCGCCGCGCAACGATGTACGACGCGGCGTGTTAACCATCGGCCTGGGTCTTGGCATCACCTGTTTAGGGGTAGTTGGCCTAGGAGATTTTGAAAATCCGGTTACAGGTTTGGGTTTATGCATTGCGGTTTTCGGGTTAGCAATGACCGGGTTCGGCGTATACCAAAAAAGCGCCGCTAAGACCTAGGCAATGATTCCAGACGCTGAACTTGTACGCCGCACTATTGCTGAAGGGACCCATCATTTTGGGCCCCTGGTGCAGCGTCACAGCGACTATGTTTTTGGCCTGAACATGCGTCTAACTAGCGGCAATAGGGCATTAGCAGAAGACATTACTCAGCAAGCATTTCTTAACGCGTTTACCTATATTAAAAGCTACGATCGCAATAGGGACTTTAAACACTGGCTGGCTGGCATTGCAGTAAATTGTTTCAAAGACGCGATAAAAAAAGAAAATACATACGTCACGTCAGCAGAGCAGCTCGAAGGCTTTCACACACCAGATGCGCAAATCAATAGAGAATTTGTAGAACTGATTAAACCTCTGAACATGCAAGAACGAGCCTTGGTGATCTTACGTTTTGTCTACGAATTTAAAGTTGATGAAATCGCCGAGCTCATGCAACTCAACTCTGGCACAGTAAAGTCAAAACTCAGCAGGGCCACACAAAAACTAAAATCGAATGAAAAATGAAGATATTCAAATGAACGAATTTGAGAGCATTCTACAACGCGAAAAAGACGCCAAATATCAGCTGCCAAACAAGGAGCTATTCAGCTTTGCGGTCATGGCAAAAATTGCTGCTAAAAAGTCACGACACTCTGCCCAAAGAACCCTTATCTCTGTCGCTTTACTGAACTTCATAGTGATTGGCTTTCTCTTTCTGAATCCAGGCAACCCAATCGATAACGCCTTTGGATGGATTATTCCAGTAGCACTAAAGGGGATATTCCAAGTTTCTCAAGCTGCATTACTTATAGGCATAACCTTGGGCGCAGCTAGCTTAACGGGCGTATTAGTATTCATAGGGCTACGTTCACGCTGAAGAGCACTAATCGCTCTGTTGGCGCGGACGTTCCCGCAATCCATTTACTTATTCGCCAGACTACGTCCCTGCCCCACCGCCCATCGCTAAACCATAAAGCCACAAAAACTGGAAATTGTTGCCGCCTAGTTTTGGCTCCTTGCCGGGTATGCCATACTCAGATGACTATTCAGGCCATTAGTCAGCCGACCACTCAAAAGACTAAGAAAGGAGAATGACAATGAGCGCAGAAGGCACTTGGACAACAACCATTAACACCCCAATGGGCGCCCAAACCGGCACCTTGATCCTGTCTATTAACGGCAGCGAGTTAAGTGGCACCATGCAAAGCCCACAGGGTGAGATGGCCATCACAGGCGGTAAAGCCGATGGCGATAACCTAAGCTGGACAACAAGTATCACTTCACCAATGCCGATGGACCTTGAATTTTCGGCTACGGTGACCGGGGACGAGATTGCTGGCACCGTGAAGCTGGGAGCATTTGGTGACGCTGACTTTAACGGCACTCGGGCCTGATACACGACGCAAGCTTAGGGCAGCGGAGATTTTACGAGGAGAGAGATGTGAGTTGGGATAAAGAAATTGAAGAGATGCACAGTAGAGCGGAACTTGCCTACAAGATGGGCGGGGAAGAAAAAGTTGCGCGCCAACATGAGTTCAACAAACTCACCATACGCGAGCGTATCGGAAAAATTGCTGATGCCGAGAGTTTCCACGAAATAGGCACTCTGGCGGGTGTCGGAAAATATGACGAAGACGGCAATCTCATCGCCTTTACCCCCTCTAATTTCGTTTTTGGTACGGCTGACATAGATGATCGGCCAATTATTTTATCCGGCGATGACTTCACCGTAAGGGGCGGTTCCGCAGATGCCTCAATTGCCGGCAAGCGCACCAGAGCAGAAGGCCTAGCAGCAGAGCTGCGACTACCCCATATCCGGCTTATAGATGGTATGGGCGGTGGCGGCTCAGTGAAGACTATTGAAACAGCAGGACGCACCTATATTCCTGAACTTCGCGGCTGGGAAACCGTGGTGTCCCACCTGTCCATCGCCCCCTCTGTATCACTTGCTCTAGGTTCAGTAGCAGGTATGGGCGCAGCAAGAGTAGCTACCTCCCACTATTCAGTCATTGTCAAAGACAGCGCACAAATGATGATAGCTGGCCCCGCATTAGTGGATTGGGCAAGCTTAGGTGATGTCAGCAAAGAAGAATTAGGCTCTTACAAAATTCATACGCGCAATGGGGCCATCGACGATGTTGCCGACAGTGAAGAAGAAGCCTTTGCCATGGCGCGGCAATTTTTATCCTACTTACCTAGTAGTGTAGACGAGTTGCCACCGGTCATTGAATGCACAGACGACCCCAAGCGTGAAGATGAAAGCTTGCTCAACCTTGTGCCAAAAGAGCCTAGGCAAGTTTATAAAATGCACCAGTTGCTGGAATCGGTTTGCGATGAAGGCTCTTTTTTTGAAATGGGACGCAAATGGGGCCGCTCTCTGATTACCGGGCTGGCCCGTTTTAATGGCATTCCTGTTGCCATATTCGCTGAAAACCCGAGAGTTTATGGCGGCGCATGGACAGCCGACTCAGCACGCAAACTTATACGCTTGCTAGATTTAGCCTCTACTTTCCACCTGCCCGTTATTCATTTGGAAGATTGCCCGGGCTTTCTTATTGGCAAACAATCTGAAGAAGAAGCCACTATCCGCTATGGCTCTGCTGCATTAGCGGCGCTTGGACAATTAACCACGCCATTTTGCTGCGTGGTTATTCGTAAGGCCTTTGGTGTTGCCGGAGCTGGCAACCACAAACCCGGTAGCCATCATTTCCGCGCCGCATGGCCTTCGGGTGATTGGGGCTCTCTGCCTATTGAAGGTGGTATAGAGGTGGCTTACAAAGCGGAAATCGCTGAAGCAGAAAACCCAGATGCACACTTAGCAAAAATCAAAGAGCGGCTAAATAACTTACGTTCACCTTATCGCTCGGCTGAATTCTTTGAGATTGAAGAGATTATCGATCCTAGAAAAACACGAGCTTACCTCTGCCAATGGGCAAAAATTGCCCAACGCGCACTGCGCACAGATCCCCCTAACTTCGGCTACCGCCCCTAACGAGATTTAATCCATGGCTCAGTATCGACAGCACAGCTATCAAGCGCCCGAAGGGGCGACACAAATTATTTTGGTTCGCCACGGTGAATCACGGGCAGCGTCAGCAGAAAACCCCTTTCCCTTAGTAGGCGGACACGGAGACCCTGAACTGCATGCTAATGGTGAACAACAGGCCGAAATGGTTGGTCAACGCCTGAAGGACGAAGACATTAACGCCATCTATGTCACAGACCTGCAAAGAACCCAGCAAACGGCGGCGCCATTATGTCGCCACCTTGGTATGACGCCAATAGTTGAAGCTGGCCTGAAAGAGGTGTTTTTGGGCGATTGGGAAGGCGGAGTTATGCGTATACGCGCAGCCGCAGGTGACCCTATTTTCACCCAAATGCAGGAACAACAGCGCTGGGATGTAATACCAGGCGCTGAGAGTTTAGAGACCCTCAATAGTCGCGTAATGGCTGGGCTGACACGCATACATCAAGCTCACCCAAACGAAAAAGTTGTGGCCGTAGTACACGGCGGCGTGATTGGTCATATTATGGCTCACGCTACTGGCGCTCAGGCATTTGCCTTTAACGGAGCGGATAATGGCTCCATCTCACGCATTGTGATACATGGCGAGGAGATAAAAGTTCGGGGCTTCAACGACAATGCCCACGTGAGTAGTACACTCCATGATGGCAGTGGTCAGCTGACTTAGCCCGCACTGAAGTTTTAAATCAAGATTTAGGCCAATACTGCGACTAAGTCTTTGCGCCAATTATTTCATCGATAACCTGAGCAAGGTCGGCATCCGGCTGATCTTTAAGGTTTTCCATACTGGCATAGATTTCTGCCGCGCCTTGGTGAAAGTCTCCATTCAAACCCTGCGCTTTAAACGTGGCACTAATTTCCCGCATTTCTCCGGCAAAGCGCCAGGCTTTAGGCGCTGTAGCTTTGGCCGCAGCATTGCTGCGCTGAGTTAATCCCGGTTGAGAAATATTCCACTCGGCGTTGAGTACTTCACTGACCCCACTACTGCTAGCCAGCGCATTTACTGCTAACAGCAACGCACTGTGGCCTTTGGAGTAAGCTGCGTAAGTTATTTTCAAAGCAGAAGCCGCCACCATTGCCTCTGCACCATCACCTTCTGGTAAGGCAATGGCCTCTAGTGCGCCTTGACTAAACCAGCTTGCGACCATCTGTGCGTGTTGACCGGACAAATACAATCGCGTGGTCCCTGACGAATGTGCTGGGGGACCAATAATACCGCCGTCAACATAAGCACCCGAGCCAAATATTTGTGCAATCTCCTTCGCGGTATTAGGGGCTATGGCATTTGCATCAACGTATAGACCATCAAATGCCGTTGCATACACCGCTGACGCTAGTGCAATAGCTGCATCCGGTGGGCAGACACTGATTATTCCGTCAGCCCAAACTGCCAAATCTTCTAACTCATTAAATTCGGCAAAACCCGCCGCCCTACTGCGACTAGCCTCGCTACGCCCCGCACTAACCCAGCCCACTTCATGGCCGCTATGCAACAAGCTAAGCCCTATACTTGCACCCATGGCCCCAGGATGGAGTAAGCCAATACGCATTCTAGCGCCGGTAATCTAACGGAGGTTGGCGACCTCCAAGCAACGCTGAGTATTTAAAATCCTCGCCCTGAGCACGCTTAAGTTCGTCTGCAGCAGCTTCAATGGTGGCGGGGTTTTGCAATAGATCTACGGCGGTTTTGGCTAATAGCTTCGTCGCCAAATGCATGCCTTTGTGTCCGATACTTGTGCCACCAGCTGCCACAGCCTGCCAACTATGAGCAGGCGTACCAGGTACCCAAGTTGCTGTTCTGAAACCCACCGTAGGCACCAGCCAACTAACGTCACCTACGTCCGTTGAACCCATTCCCTGACGAAACTTAAACGGCTGAATTTGTGTTTGCGAGCCTAGTTCTTTTGTAGCACCGGGTAGCGATTGACGAATATTTTCCGCAAAAGTTTGTTCCTCAGCATTGTAGCTAACGCCACCGAGCTGGACTAAGTTGTCATAAGCCAGCCTAGACAAAGTGTAGTTTGGCAACACTGGATAATTGCCGTGCATCACTTCTATATCTACTTCAGTTCCAGTACCCAATGCAGCGGCGTTGGCGGCATTAGTGACACGCTCGAATAGAGTCACCACCTGATCTTTATCCGGATGCCGAACGTAGTAATAGACTTGGGCGCGTTCGGGCACGATATTCGGCGCGTCACCTCCATCGGTAATGACATAGTGCAAGCGGCTATTTTGCGGTACATGTTCGCGCATCAAATTGACCATATAGTTCATGGCTTCAACACCATCAAGAGCAGAACGCCCACGATGCGGGGCCGAAGCTGCATGAGCAGCTTTGCCATGAAACGTAAAGCGACCAGATTTGTTCGCAGTACTACTTGCCGGTGAGGCTGAGTTACTGTCCCCAGGGTGCCAGTGCAAAACTACGTCTACATCATTAAAGACACCGGCTCTGGCTAGATAGACTTTACCGGAGCCGCCTTCTTCAGCAGGTGTTCCGACAAGTTTGATGGTGCCTTGGGTGCCAGATTCTTCTAGCCACTTAGCCAATGCAACGGCAGCAGTAGATGAGGCAGCACCAAACAAGTGGTGTCCACAGGCGTGACCCGCGCCACCTTCCTTTGTGACTTGTCTAACGGGTACCGGCCCTTGATTTAGTCCCGGCAAGGCGTCGAATTCTGCCAAAATAGCAATAGTAGGCGCCCCGCTCCCGTAAGTAGCCACAAAAGCCGTCGGAATATCTGCCACTTGGTTAACCACATCGAATTCGTTTTCGCCCAAGTAGTCCTGCAACGATTGACTACTTTGAGTTTCTAAATAACCCATTTCCGCGAGTTGCCATAGCTGATCAGCGATCGCTACAGAGCGATCACGCTGACCCTCAACCAACTCAATGACCCTCTGAGGATTAGCATCTGCAATTACGCAGTTGCTGCAAAGCGAAAAAAGTAGAACCAAACATCCACGTTCAACAATAGTCATATCTGTCTCCAATCCCCTGATGTCCCAAGACACCTATATAGGTTTGCGTCATTATTCGCCTGCGAATTCGACAATCAAATTGATTATCAAATTATCAGCCACTAAGCCAAACATTGCGCTGCAATACTGCCAATGGCAACGCCACGGCTACCTTGGCGTATGCCATTACGATCATGGCCCGGTGTTACATAGGCCAATGACAAACCCGTTTCAGGGTCAGCCCAAGCAAGCTGCCCGCCTGCGCCGTTGTGTCCAAAAGTAGCCGGCGAATTCGTGCGGCCAAAACCGCGAAAACGGCGGCTATCATCCCCACTAATAATGAGCCCCAACGCTCTGTTCGCCGGTTTCTTAAACAGCGCATCGGTAAAGTCTCCGGAGCGGATACGGCGTACATCCTGCAAAGTAGATTCAGGCCATAATGTTGCCTTGTCATTACCGCCGTGAAGTAGTGCTTGATAAAACAGTGCAAGAGCCGACGCTGTCGCAAAACCACCGCCTCCAGGTACGCCGACCGCTCGTACATCTGGACGATTAAACGCAAGTATTGCAGCCTCGGTGACTTCGGTTTCAGGCGGTACAGGCATACCCATCTTGGCATAGTCGTCTGGGGTAAGAGGGTCGCCGACATAGGCACAAGGCAGCGCGCGGTAATTTTCTTCAGCGGGCAAACCGACAAAAATATCTTCTAGCCCAAGGGCATCAATAACACGTGTACGCACAAATTCGCGGTAGCCCATGCCACTGCGACGCTCAATCAGCTCAGCAATCACCCACATGGATGACGAAGGGTGATACTCAAATTTGGAACCCGCAGGCCAAGTAAGGCGCCATCGGGCAAAGCGCGACATACGCGCATCATAGTCATCCCATTCCAGTGGCGCGAAGGGTGCCATTGGAAATCCTGCTGTGTGGGTAAACAACTGGCCTACCGTGACTTGGTCTTTCTCATTGGTAGCAAACTCAGGAATAATGTCTGCAACCACCTCGTCTTCGCTAAGCTTGCCTTCTTGAATAAGTAGCCAAGCCGCAGCAGAGGTAATGGCTTTGGTCGCAGAAAATATGCAGGTCAGCGAATTGTCTTGGGCCTCTCCAAAGGATGCGGACAAGACTATTTTATTGTCCTTTGCTAGGGCAATTTGCGCTGCCGGTAACAGGCCTACATCCACTTCTTTAGCTGCCCTTGTTAGCAACTCCTGCACCTTATCTACAGATAGACCGTTGGCATTTACCGCATCGAGCTGAGCTTCATTCATCTACTTCTCCCAGACACGCAGACCTAGCAACTTCGTTACCCAGTTCGCGCGTATTCAATTATTTTCTTCTGGGTTCATCAAAAGGCAACACTTGCACCCATGAGTCCACCAGCCAGTACTTGCCCATTAAAGATTGAATTGACCAAATATTCAATTTGCCAGCCCAACTAAAGTATCTCTTGAAATCTATCGAGCTGATTGATGGCCCATCTGGGTTTAAGCCACTGATTATTGAAAGAAAATGAGAGTGACTATTTGCTCAAGGCCATAGGGCAACCTAGAATACCCCGCTCAACTCTTAGTAATTTTCGGAAACCTTATGCCCATCCTAAAAGGTCTTACTGGCTCTATTGGAAACACCCCGCTCATTAGAATAGACAGCCTGTCCGAAGAAACTGGTTGTGAAATATTGGGTAAAGCAGAGTTTATGAACCCTGGCGGTTCAGTAAAAGATCGCGCTGCGCTATGGATGATTGAAGCAGCTGAAGCCAGCGGCGCACTGAAAAAAGGCGGCACGGTGGTCGAAGGTACGGCTGGCAATACTGGCATAGGACTCGCTCACGTTTGTAACAGCCGAGGCTATAAAACGATAATTTATATGCCCGACAATCAGTCCGCAGAGAAAGTGAATTTGCTCAAAACTCTAGGCGCTGAAGTGCGGGTTGTGCCTACAGTACCCTATGCCAACGAGGACAATTTTCAAAAACAAGCGGGCAGATTTGCCGCCACTTTAGATAACGCAATTTGGGCTAATCAGTTCGACAACACAGCAAATGCGCTGTCTCACTATGAATCAACTGGCCCTGAAATATGGGCTCAGACCGATGGCAAAGTTGATGTTTTCACCTGCGCGGTAGGTACTGGCGGCACCTTGGCTGGAACCTCTGCTTTCCTGAAAGAACAAAACCCAAATATGCAGATTATTTTGGCCGACCCTATGGGAAGCGCCCTATTCAATTGGGTCAGCACAGGGGAAGCCACCATGACACCGGGACCCTCCATTACCGAGGGCATTGGTAACTCCAGAATCACAGAAAACCTCAAACAAGCCGTCATAGACAGCGCGGTACAGGTTACAGATCAAGAAATGGTAGATATGGTTTACCGTCTGCTGCGAGAGGATGGATGGTTCTTTGGTTCAAGCTCGGGGATCAATTTGGGGGCTGCTGTTAAAGCAGCAAAATCCTTGGGACCGGGTCACACCATCGTTACAATTCTTTGCGATGATGGCGGCAAGTATCAGTCACGCCTTTACAATGACGAGTTTCTTGCTCAACAAGGCTTAACCAGCCCTAGTTAGCTCAAGCTCCGATAGAGATCAGAATTAGCTGGTCCAACCCAGTTGTAAGCATTATCTCGCCACCACTTAGTAGATACCCAAAGACTCAGTCTATAGTGGTAAACACACCCAAGGCCACGTATCGTTGCGTTGAGCATTTAGCAAATTTACAGGACATCTCAGTGCCCGGATCAGAACTCAAAAAAGCAGGCCTTAAAGTAACCTTACCCAGACTCAAAGTCTTGGAAGTTTTAGAAGGTTCAACGCCCCATCACATGAGCGCAGAAGATGTTTACAAACAGCTTTTGAGCACTGATGACACCGTTGGCCTAGCTACCGTTTATAGAGTACTTACCCAATTTGAGTCTGCTGGCATTGTGGACAAGCACAACTTTGATGATGGTCATTCTGTATACGAATTAGCCGCCGAGCGGCATCACGACCATATGGTTGATGTAGACAACGGCGATGTCACCGAGTTTGTGCACGAACGCATTGAAGCCTTACAGCACGAAATTGCCGAAGAGCATGGTTATGACTTAGTACACCATGAATTAGTACTTTACGTGCGTAAGAAGAAAACTTCCGACTAGCCAGCTTGCCCGCAAGCTATCATGTATGGGCTTCACTCTTAAGGCGCTTAGACTAATCTAGACCCTGAAGCAGGTTTTCGTACATGCGCAAATGGCGGCGCGCGTTAAATTCATCACCTTCTAACTCATGCAAACGCGACAAGTTGAAATGCGCATCAGGAATGTCTGGAGCCCTCTTATAATAGCTGACCGCTTTATCAAGGTCGTCTAACTCGTCAAATACTGTACCCAAGTTATAGTTTGCCAATTCATGTGTTGGTGCAATGACCAACGCCAATTCATAGTGGCGTTTTGCACCGCGAACATCGCCATCTAACTGGTACAAACGCCCCAAATTCACATGAGCGTCTGCATTTTGCGCATCTAGTCGAACCGCTTCACGGTAGGCATTTGGAGCTTGCTTAGGATCTACTTCCTCAAGATCTAACCCAAGGTTGTACCACTCGTCCGAGTCCAATTCCTCTAACGGCTTGCCACCACCAGCTGTGGAGCGAGCCAAATGCGCAACATTCTCTGCTAAGTCTTGTACCGAAAAGTCCATGGTGAGCTGGCCACTTTCCACTTCCCAGGCTTTATCATCGTCGCGCACTACAACAACATGTCCATCGGCATAGATACGCACAGAACTAAGCGACTTAAACTGCGCCAAGTCGCCCTTTAACTTGGTTAACGCTCGATAACTGCGGCGCACCCCCACAGATGCGTCACGCAATGCCTTCGCAGTGCGCAGAAAAACCACATCTTGAAATGAGAAGCGATAGTGTCCACGACCATTACGCAGAGGCAGCAGCAAGCCTCTGCGCACATAATGGCGTATATGATCTGGGCCAATATTGAGAAGACCTGCTACCTCTCTAGTACTGTAACCATTAGTACCTGGAGATCTATGTAGGGCTGGCAAAGTTAATTTGCTCATAACCTTTTACTCAAAGCGCTTACCTAAAACTCTTCCCAAAAACGACGTTAGCACCGTCCATTTGGTGGCGTAACTACTAACCTCGACTATAACTTAGCCCTGAAACACCCTCAACAACTGCCAGAAATCACCTACAAAAGAAGTACAAATCTAGCTAGGAAAGTTGACCCAAACCGACATCACTGATGTTAGGTTAGATGACGAGGGATTATAACAATAATAAGAGAGGCTGATTTGAGTAACCTAGACGACGGCGACACACGCGCGCTAGAAAAACGACCAGTTTTTTGGTTTTACGGATCAGCTTCAATGGCCTACGGCATTAAAGACAATGCCTTTAGCTACCTACTGCTTATATTTGCCAACCAAGTATTGGGAATTCCAGGCTACCTGGCAGCAATAGCTTTGGCCCTAGCTATGCTGTGGGACTCCGTTTCCGACCTACTTTTAGGTCATTGGTCAGATAAAACCAATTCAAAGTACGGGCGCAGACACCCATTTATGTACTCTAGCCTAGTTATTTTCCCACTGGCCTTTTACGCCTTGTTCAATCCGGTGATTCAGATCGATACACCCATGACCGGGTTTTGGTACATCCTCACCATGGCACTACTAATCCGCACCGGCACCACCTTATTTGAAGTACCCTCAACCGCTCTACTACCAGACCTTGAACGCGACTATGACCAGCGCAATCGCTGGCTGGCATTACGACACGGATTTGGCTGGTACGGTGGCAACGGTATTCACACCATTAACTTCTTCTTTTGGGTGGGCGCATACGGTGTTGCCTCAGCCACCGGCTATGCAATTTACGGCACAGTGGGCGCATTGGTCATTGCAGGCACAATTATTATGTCCGCCTTGGGTACGCAAAAAATTGCGGCATCACTAGACCGGCCCAGCGACACCTTTAAACTTAATGAAATCACTCGGGAAATTAAGCAAATTTTCCAGAGCGTTAAAAACCGCAACTTCGCCGCGCTCTTTGGTTATGGCCTGGTGATAGGTATTGCCACCGGCCTAGGTACAGCTTTATATCTATACAATACCGTCTACTTCTTCGGCTTTTCCGGCAACCAAATAGCCACAACAGGTGTCTTTGTCCTAATCTCGCCGGTGGTCGCGTATTGGGCAACGCCATTTTTTGCCACCCGCTTTGGTAAACCACGCACTGCCATCTGCGCACTATTGTCCAGAATTGTCCTTTATCCCATTCCTTACATCCTGCTCCTCGCGGGCTTTTGGCCGGAAATGAGCAGTTGGCTGAGTTTGGCCTGTTATTCGGCCTTTATCGTGGCGGAAGTTGTGGGGTTAGTTGTCGGTAATGTCCTCCTGGATTCAATGATGGCGGATGTGGTGGAGGATAGCGAAGTACATACCCAGCGCAGATCTGAAGGGCTTTTTTATGCAGCACGAGGCTTTGCTTATAAAACGGTTTCAGCAGGCGGTATTATCTTCGCGGGAACAATTGTCTCTCTGGTAGGTCTAGACGGGATTAGCTCGGTAACTCAAGTCACGTGGGAAATTCGTTACGATTTAGCAACATTCTTCCTACCACTTTATTGCTCACTTTGCCTGTTTGCGATCTGGATCGTGTCCCATTATAAAATAGACCGGACCAGTCATCAGGCGAATTTATCTACATTAGCCGAACGGCAAAAAGCAGAGAGTGAAAAGTTACCAGGCAGTGCGCCAACTTAGGCATTGAATGAGACTGAGACTCAAAGACTAGAATGTTAGTCTCAAGAACAGAGCTTGGTAGCAGCAGTCAATAACAGGCAAGCTGCTAGGAACAAATTTGGTCTTGGCAAAAATTTTCCAAGGCTAAATACTAAAAGGATAGAGGAAAGAGGAGTAAGTAATGAGTGATATGAAATTAGGACTAATGTTAGGTTACTGGGGCTCAACACCACCCACTCACCATATTCAAATGGCGCAACAAGCCGAGGCCTTGGGCTACGACTCTGTTTGGACTGCAGAAGCCTACGGCAGCGATGCCATAACTCCGCTGGCTTGGATTGGCGCGCAGACAAGCAAAATTCGCTTAGGTACTGGTATATGCCAAATCTCTGCGCGTACACCTACGGCAATGGCTATGGCGGCGCTGACAATGGATCATCTGTCCAACGGGCGAATGATTCTAGGCTTGGGCGTATCTGGCCCGCAGGTTGTAGAAGGTTGGTACGGCGGCCCATTTTCCAAACCACTTGCCAGAACCCGCGAGTACATTGATATTATCCGGCAAGTGCTAGCACGGGAAAATCCAGTATCTAATGACGGCGAGCACTACCCCCTACCTTATACCGGCGAAGGTTCTTGGGGCTTAGGCAAACCACTGAAACCTATTGTCCACCCATTGCGCGCAGATTTACCAATCATGATGGGCGCAGAGGGACCTAAGAACGTTGCCCTTGCTGCTGAGATAGCCGATGGTTGGTTACCCCTGTATTACTCACCTTTCAGACAAGATGTTTATTCCGCGTCGCTGTCCAATGCCAAAGCAGACTTTGAGGTGACCCAAGGTCTTGTCGTGAACATTACCGACGACGAGGAAAAAGGCCTCATTCCCATTAAGCATATGCTGGCCCTGTACATTGGTGGTATGGGTGCAAAAGACCGCAATTTCCATAAAGAACTAATCGGGCGCATGGGTTTTGAGGCAGAGGCTGAAAAGATTCAAGACCTTTACTTAGCTGGGAAGAAAGACGAAGCCGCACAAGCGGTACCCAACCAACTAGCAGATGAAATATCTCTGGTCGGCTCGGTAGATAAAATCAAAGATCGACTACAAGCTTGGGATGAAACACCGGTTACATCACTGAATGTTTCGGCACGTAGCGTGGTGGAATTGCAGCAGTTGGCTGATATTGTCTTAGACCGCTAAAACGCAACGCCACTAAACTTTGCGTTTGGCCTTACGCGCTTTGTGTTCGGCCTCACGCCGAGCCTTGCGCTCTTCACGGGCGCGCTGCTTTGCACTCTTCAGATTCTCTTTTAACGAAACCACCTGCTCCTCAGAAATGCTCTGAAAACCAGGAATTTGGCAACGTTGACCGGGCTGTAAGCGACCACCAAAATTCTCTAACCCTCGAATGGAATCAAACTTACACACCTGCGAGGAATTTACTTCATAGCTAATGGGACGGTTGGCTTTAAGCCCAAAGCAGCGATGTTTGAACTGCACCAAGTAGCGTTTACCACGACGGGTTTCAAACACAACATGCTGATCATCCAAAACTTTGACTGTGCGAATGCGGTGAACCGATAGGCAATTACGCTCTTCTACGTAGTCTTCTTTTTGTGGATCTTGATTAAGAATTTGTTCCAAGGTGGGTCCGGCTTCCGCGGAATCGCTAGAGGAAGCCTGCTCTTCACCTTTCTCGTCACTACTCATATGTGCTGCTGAAGCAGTGGCGGACAAAAAAAGTCCGGCTAGAAATGCAGATAGCAATACAAACGTTAGGCATAATTGCCTCACACCAGATACAAACCTAACAAGTAACATACTGCCTACAACCATCTTTTCCCTCATGTCTAAGTTCGGGTTCAACCACTTTAGAATACGCCGCAGTCACGCCAACTGCTACTACAACAAATGCGCCAAAATTTCCGAGCAGTCCCCCGCCACCTTAAAATCAAACAACTTATCCCCGCGGGTAACGCCGTTATTGATCGCCGCTATGGGTATGGATAACTCATGTGCGCGGCGCACAAAACGATAGCTTGAGAAAACCATAAGCGAACTACCAACCACCAAAACAGCATCTGCCTGCTGCACCCAATCATATGCCTGTTCGACAACCGGCTTGGGCACAGAGTCGCCAAAGAACACAACGTGAGGTTTGAGAATACCATCGCATAGTGAGCAACCCGGCACCTGTATTTGCGAAAATTCCATTTCTAAATCTGCATCGCCATCTGGGGCAGGCACAAAGTCCGCTTCTTGCACGGCAGGATTGTGCAGCTCCAACCACTTCTGTATCTCGCCTCTCGCCTCAAGCTGGCCACAACTGGTACAAATGACTTGATCCAAGCGCCCGTGCAAATCAATAACTGTTTGTTGACCCGCTCGCTGATGCAGGCGATCTACATTTTGCGTGATGAGGGCAAATACACTTCCGCGGGCCTCTAACTGAGCTAAGGCATTGTGCCCCGCATTCGGCTTCGCTTGGAGAAACGACGGATAGCCCAGCTGACTGCGGCCCCAATACCGTTGCCGCCATTCATGGCTCGCCATAAAGCCTTGGTGCTTAACAGGCTGCACCCTTTTCCACTCACCATTTTGGTCGCGGTAATCACCAATTCCGGAATTAGTACTAATACCCGCGCCGGAGATAACCAATATCCGTTTATGCTCTGTCATAAACTGATTTAGGCGTGCTAGATCTGCTTGCAAGCGGTTCAACTCCTTATTTCGCGTTCCTAAAATGGGCCGATAAATCGATCCACGATCATAGGCAAGTCTAGAGGCTTGCGGGTGAAAATTATGCCTCGGTCTAAGTTACGTAACCAAATAATTGGAAAAATAAGCCTGTTAGCTTCGCTGTCGTTTTCTAATGTGCGTAGGCTCAAGGGATCGTTAGTCAAATTATGCAAATTCAACACCTAGTCGGTTACACTCAATAAATAACAAAAATGAACAGTAAAACAAACGGAGAAACCTATGATCCAGCTATACGGACTACGCATGAGCAACTACTACAGCCTAGTAAAGGCTGCGTTAATTGAAAAAGGTTTGGAGTTCGAGGAAGTCAAAGCACCGCCCACACAAAAAGATGACAACCTTGCAAGAACACCTATGGGAAAGATGCCTTCAATCGGGGTGAACGGGCAATACCTGTCAGAATCTCTGGCCATCATAAACTACTTGGAAAGTGTAAAACCCTCACCAACCCTCATCCCAGCGGATCCATTTGCGGCGGCCAAAGCAGTGGAACTTGCTTGCCACATAAAGCTCAATGTGGAACTTGTTGCAAGACGCTGCTTGCCTGAAGCCCTCTTCAATACGCCGGTTAGCGATGAAACCAAAGCCAGCACCGAAAAGGATTTAGACAGAGGCATGCAGGCTGTTGGTCAGCTTATGGTGTGTGATCCCTACGCTGCAGGCGACACCTTCAGCATTGCGGACTTATACACCTACTATTCCTTTGGACTGGCCTCCACCATCGGGCAGAAGATGTTTAATAAAGACATCCTCACCGACTATCCACAAATTTCAGACTTAATAAAGCACTTGGCAGAACGCCCAAGCATTAAGCGTGTAACTGAAGAAGCGAGCGCCTAGTACTTTTCGCAATACAATTATCCTAGCGAGCAGTACCATAGGGGTACTGCTTGGTTGGCATTCAGCCCTCTTCTGACACCACTTCTAACGTGACCGTCTTTAACAACCGAACCCCCATTACCGCTCTCCAAAAACTCTAAAAAACGACCTTCTTTAAGCCAGCAATCTAAGTGTATTCTTTATCTGTGTGAAATCACTTCTGGAGAAAACAATGAATAGTATTCCGTACAGGATTATCGGCTTTTTTACTCTTTTGCTTGTTATTCTTGGCACCCCTGCCATAGCTAAAGAAATTCCAACCGCTACGCCAGAGTCTGTAGGTATGTCTACCGAGCGTTTAAAGCGAATAGCGCCGGCCATGCAAAAGTATATTGATCAAAGCCTAACTCCCGGGGTGATCACTGCAGTACTCAGAAAAGGCAAACTTGTGCACTTTAAAGTGCAAGGAGACATGGACGTAGATGCAAACACGGCCATGCGCGACGACGCAATTTTCCGCATTGCTTCAATGACCAAACCCATAGCATCCGTGGCGCTAATGATGCTTTGGGAAGAAGGCCACTTCCAGCTACGCGACCCTGTGGCAAAGTTCATTCCGGCGTTTGCGAATGTGAAAGTAAAAGCAGAAGGCGCTCCGGATACGTTAGTTGCGTTGAAGAGACCTATTCAAATTCGCGACATGCTCACTCATACAGCAGGACTAGCCAACTCCTACAGAGGCGATATTGAAGCCTATAGAGCTGCATTCGCAGGCGCGCCCGTTAAAGACAATGCAGAACTCATCGCGAAGTTGACCACGCTACCGCTTAATTATCAGCCTGGCGAAGATTGGCAATACTCAATTGCTACAGATGTAGTGGGTCATTTAGTTGAGATAATCTCTGGTATGTCGTTAGACGAGTTTTTAGCAAACAGAATTTTTGCACCTCTAGATATGACAGATACGCACTTCTATCTAGATCCCAGCAAAGCGCCACGCCTCACCACCCAATATACACCAGGCGAGGATATGAGGATTGTTGAGCAAGACCCAGGGTCAGCTCAAAGTCGCTGGATTAGCGGGCCTAAAACATTGTTCCGCGGTGCCGGCGGACTTGTATCAACTGCCAGAGATTATTTGCGCTTTCAGCTGACAATGCTCAATGGCGGCATTTTAGATGGCACACGAATACTTGCGCCCAGTACCGTCAGCCTGATGCTGGAGAATCACACCGGCGACCTAGACCTTTGGCTACCCGGCCCTGGCATGGGCTTTGGGTTAGGCTACGGTGTTGTAGTAGATCGCGGCGAAGCCGCAACCCCACTGTCCCAAGGTTCTGGTTATTGGGGCGGCGCATATTGCACTTTGTCTTGGATAGACCCAGAGCAAGAACTTGTCGGCGTTGTCATGACTCAAGTACGGCCCTATACGCATATCAACATACGCCAAGATTTTCAGGTGCTGACCTATCAAGCGTTGACGGATTAAATACGGTTGTTTCTATCAATGGAGAGTAAGCGGGGTGCTGGACTATCTAGAAGCGCCCCGCTACCTAGAAAATTTGAACTTTAGAATAAGGCCATCATCAGAACTTCGAAGAAGAAGCTCCTATAAACATATGAGCTGAGGCTACAAAGCTCATCGGAAAATAATTAACTGCCTTAATCTAACAACGAATCTCGGCCCACCATCTGTTCTAAGTCAACTTCCTTGCCACCTTGCAAGGCAACAATACAATAAACAACCAACGACACTGCCAACGCGGGAAACACCTCGTGCAACACACTACTCATTCCTGTGCCAATCCATACAACTAAAGTGGCGGCTCCAGCAGCCATAGACGCTAAAACACCAACAGCACTCCCTTTGCGCCAATACAGCCCACAGACCACCGCGGGGAAGAAACACGCGGCGTATACGCTCCCAGAAAAAATGGTGATAGCCAAAATATCGCCCGGTGGATTCAGCGCAAAACCCGCTGAGATAAAGGCTAAAAGCAAAACGCAGGCCCTGGTCCATGCCAATGGAAAGGTGGAAGCACTGCCCCAATTAGATGCTTGAACTAGGTTTTTATATAAAGTCGAAGCGGCAACCAACAACACACTATCCATAGAGGACATCGCCGCAGCGATAATGGCTATAAACAAAAAATCACCGGCCCATATCGGAAATACCGATGGATCGTTAACTAGGGTTGGAATAATAAGATCGGTATCGGTGACCCCAGACATGAGTAAGTGAGCATAAATACCCACTGGATAAAGACAAAGCTGCACAATGGTTAACCCGATCACCGCTGCCCACATACCTTGACGCAGAGAGGCTTCATCTTTTAAAGCATAAAACCTAGAAGTCTGGCGCGGATCTACAATGAGCTTTAACGAACCTGAAAGCGCAATACCCAGCAATACAACAAAGGGAATACCACCGTTTAGATCAAAGAGAAAATCTTTTGAAGGCATTTGGGTTAAATCTGTTAGCGCCCCAACACCGCCCGCAGCTGAAGTGACAAAATAAAAAATCGTTACCGCGCCAACCATCATCAACACGCCTTGAATTACATCTGTACGAACCACAGAAACAAAACCACCGACACTGGTATAGAGCATTACTATGACAAGGGCTATGCCTATGGCTACTTCGTAGGGCACATTAAAAAAGCTTTCAAACAAATGCCCTACGCCCTTAAAGATAGCGATCAGGTAAAGTACGCTACAAAAGACGATGACTAGTCCAGAGACAATGAGCAGCGGATGTTTTGGCTCAGCGCGCGCTGTCGCGGTGGAACCCAAAAAGCGGCTGGCCAAGAAGTCTGGCAGCGTGAGTGCATCGAACCTTGCGGCTAGACGCCTGGTCTTCGGGCCAATCCAGCGCCAAGTAATATACGTAAACAGAATCAGCATGAGTGGCATCGCCATCCACGCTAGTCCATAGGTATAACCTTTACCTGCGTGGCCAATGTAGCTATTGGTGGAAGCAAACGTGGCGAAAAAAGAGATTCCAATGGCAAGACCACCCATCTTACGGCCGCCAACATAAAACTCATCCAAGCCGGTACTGGCTTTGCTGCCGACATAGGCATTGTGCAAAAGCAAAAGGGAGTACGTTAGCAATAGCACCATGGCCAGCCAATGTTCAGTCATCCATTGAGTCAAAGTTGGTCATCCAATAATTCATCTGAGCGGGCCAGATGATAGACCAGAAAACGGGGGTTAGCAGTAAAGAAAGGGTTAAGGGCTAAGGCAAACTCTCGATACTGGTAGCGAAAATATATTGTGAGTAAGTGGCGACAATAGAGGGGCACACGAAACAGGCGTGACTGCTAAACACTGCTTTTTCGTTTACGGCATTAAGTCTAGAGGTAGCGGTTTTCTACGCTGGGGTTTCGCCGCTGAATAGTTCTTCGCCAGATAGGTAAGAATCGCATCCTCTGTGGTCTCATCAAATTGCCACAAATTGTGATTCTTTTGCATCCAACGAATGGTATTGAGCCACGCGGTACGATCGCCGCTGTTAGCAGTTACCAGTTGTAATGAATGGCAGGCGCTACAGTGGGTTTGTACTTGTAGCCAGCCATCATCATTTTTCAGTCCATTGGCTAATTGTTTGGTTGCGGCGTTTACAGTCGCTGCGCCACATACCGCCGACAATAGTAACAGTGTTTTTGCTGTTCTTTTCATCACTTGGGCTTATACAACTTTGATGGCTATACGGTGGGCCGCATTATTTAAGTAACCTTTTGGATTCCAGCCAGGCACCACCATGGGTTGTGAGCGACCTTGGTCGTCTGTGGCACGCGCCCAAATTTCGTAATAACCCGGTTGCTCAAACTTCAATGTGCTGTGCCAGTGTTGCCAGGCTAGGCGATTTACTGGTGCGCTAAGATCACTGTTGCGCCAAGTGGCCCCAAAATCTACGGATACTTCTACTTTGCTGACAGCGTTATCCCCAGCCCAAGCGTGTCCGCGCACCTTTAGAGCTTGAGCTTGTTTATGTTCGATGCCCGATTGTGGCGCGGTTACCAATGATTTCACCGGCATTGTCTCGATAATGCACATGTCTTCATCAGCAACAGTGGTACCGGGCGCTACAGAACTACAGGGCACTCGGTAAGCACTGCCGGTCATCTTTGTACCGTCGTGCACTTTGTTGCGCACCAGTATTTCGTTGAGCCACTTACCAGATGCCGATGCTGGCCAGCCGCCGCAGACTAAACGCAATGGGTATCCGTGCAATGCCGGAATTGCCTCTCCATTCATTGCCCAAGCGATGAGGGTTTCGTCTTCTAGCGCCTTGCTCATGGGTACGCCCCGAGAGATTGGTTCTTTGTTGGGGTCGCCGCTGAGGTGGGTGTCGGCGCTATTGTAGCCAATGTACACCGCGTCGTCGTTGATACCGCAGTGGAGCAAGACGTCTTTAAGGCGCACGCCTGTCCATTGTGCGCAACTTACCGCGCCCGTTGTCCACTGATTACCACTGGCCGGTGGAAAGAACTCGCTGCGACCATTGCCACCACACTCTAACTGCAACTGATAAGAGTGATGTGCAAATTGCTTTTGCAGTTGTTGCAGGCTGAATTGCTGTGGTCGTGCGCAGGACTCACCAGTAATGCTTAGAGTCCAGTTGTCTATTTGGCTCTTTGTCAGTTCCGGAGGTATACCGTTGTTGCGCACAAACATATGCCGCGCCGACGTGATGTCATCATTGAGTAGATGTGCTGGAGTTTCAGCATTTATAGGGCGGTTGTTGAGCACGACCAATCCGTCTTTGCCAGGCAACACCAAGCTGCTGGGATTTTGCGCCAACGCAACCGGAACAAACCCTGCAGGCATAAAGCGCGCAAAAGGTATGGTGACACCTAACAGCGCGCTAAAGGAGCTTGTGAGGCTTCGGTTTAAAAAAGTTCGACGACTGATGGGGTGATTTGTCTTAGTCATTAGTCTTGGTCATTTGGGTTTTTGCTAGCGTGCCGTTAAAAAATTGTATTGGACAAGTACAGTAGAACAAACAGCATAATAAGAATAAACCCCAGTTCCTTGTGATCAGCTGAACAAATTAGCTTCATGAATTTCACTATTAAGTACAGTTCTCAACTGACATTTGGATGTTTTTCGCGGGCTAAAGGCAAGAGTCGGGCATTCTAGTCGGGGCTTTTGCATCAGCGAGTGCCGATGTAAGAGGATATGGCCAGCGTTACGGAGGATAAAGAGCCGTTAGAGCGAGTGCCCGGGAGAGTGTGAACGTAAGGTCGACCCACCAACAGGTCGACCTAGAGCAACTGATTTAGGCCGAAAAACTCAGCGCTTGAGAGCGCAAGGTTTCGAGCTCTGCAAAAAACGCTTCCTTGCGCTTATTTACATGCGCACGCGCTTGGGCAATTTCTTTAGCCAACTCATCGCGACGATCAGCCGCTTGCTTAAGTAACTTAGACTCTTGCTTGAGCTTTTCCCAATGGGCCAAAGCCTCTATCCATTCGTTTTTCAGCTCCAGTACCCGAGTATCTAACTGCTTCTTCAACGCTGCTGCTTCGCGGTTAAATGCAGTCATGCTACTCACTTGAGCAATCTGGCGGCCGGCAATAATCTCGGCTTCTTCTTTTTCCGTTGCTCTATTAAGGCCGCGCACCAAGTTAAATGCACGCAACAACAAAATTCCATACCGTGTTGGATCTAACAACCAACCCGAAACACCAAAGCCATTGCGATAGTCTCTTGGATAGTCATGATGATCGCCGTGGTGGTTGCCCTCACCTAGCGGCGCCAGCCAAACGTAGTTATTTGAAGCTGAGCTGTTTAAGCCGTCAGTCTTACCCCACATGTGAGTGATGCTATTTACTGTCCAAGTATTGTGCTGAACCAAAATGGTGCCAAGCATAGAACCTGCCATTAGACCAAAAAATCCATACCAGCCACCCAAGGCATAGCCTAGGGCCATTGGGAACAAAAACAGCCAAAACGTTGTCAACAGGCCGTACCATTTGTCTTGCAACATAATGATCCAATGGCGTTTGGCATTGTGTGAGCGAGTATATTCTTCAGACTCAGGGTGATTGCACATATGGCTAAGCGTGTGCGACCAAGCAAAATTCCTAAAGGGACCGTCAAACCAAGTAGCACTGTAAGGGTCAAGTTCCTTTTTACCGTGTCTGTCGACACCATGGTGTAGTGAGTGGTTTGCAGACCAGCGTCGCACACTGCCTTGAACACTAAAAATCTGACCGAAAAAGCAGAAGAACCAATGCACGGGAGCCGACACATGCTTTGCTGCTTTATGGGTAATAAGGCGGTGGGTATATAAAGTAGTTGAACCCGAGCCGACGAAGAATTGAATGACAATCCACACTGTTGCTGCCCACACCCATTCGCTTGGCGCATATGCAAAAAGCCAAATACCCAAAACTATGGCGGCAATATGAGTACCAATCATAAATACGCAGGTTGGCGTATCGAACTCGAAACCGTTTGAAAATAGTTCGCGAAATGACCCATAAATAGGTGCGTCGCGCTCTTCAGCTGTTCTTTCACTCATAATTCTAGCTACCACTCGTTCTATGTCGTATATGGATTGGAGTATTGCCATTCTTGCAGTCCGGATTGAAGCATATTTACGCGCTAAACCAAACTCCTGTCTTTGCCTGTCCTAGCCCGAAAACCAAGCCTTGGCTAGGTTAAGTTATGTCTCTTCATGTAAGACCGAAGACCACATAGCCAGGTGCCGCGTGCATTGTGATAGAAGTTACAATTGATTGCACTACCCCCTTTTGTACAAAAATTTACCCCTTAGAAGTAGCAAGCAGCAGACTTAGACGCATAATGGACTTAACGTCACGTTGCTGGTTATGCTCACGGCATGACAAATACACGACGATGCTGACCAAGACGGCCCAAACTGGCTAAACTACAACCCGTCATAGAATTCAGCGAATACATAACACTCACCGAGAGTTAAATAATGCTCATCTTCATAAAGTACATTTTGCCACTATTTTTCATTCTGCTTGTTGTGTGGGCAGTGTCATCTGCCTTTGCCAGACTGCGAAATGGCAAGGCAGCTCCGGTACAAGAACAGGTTGGCACCCGTGCTGGACAAGTTTTCTTTCGGCTCTTCGCTGCTGGATTAATCATTGCCTCGTTATTGGCCATTTACCTGCAAAACAGCTAACACGTTCTAGAATTAATAATAGCCTGATGCCCATTGATGGCCGCAGGGCGCAAAGGACAATAATAAGGAAAGTTCATTGAGTAGATTAACCGTTACACCACACGCGAATAAATTTGGCGCTCGCATTGATGGCGTGAAGTTGCAATCGCCCTTGAGCGAGGATCTAGTTGAGGAAATTAAAGCCATATGGTGGGAGCATCAGGTCGTCTACTTTCCTGACCAACCCCTAGACCACCCCCAGCTCGAACAGTTCAGTCGTGCAATTGGCGAATTTGGCGACGACCCTTACGTTGAATCCATAGAAGGCCATAACAATATTTTGGAAGTGCGCAGAGAACCTGATGAAGACATTGCACCCTTCGGCGGCAGCTGGCATTCGGACTGGTCCTTTCAACTTGCACCGCCAAGCGCCACCATTTTGCACGCGAAAATTGTCCCCCCAGTTGGCGGCGACACCCATTACTCGGACAGCATTCGCGCTTATGAGGCATTAGACCCATTATTACGCCAAGACCTTGACGCTATGACCACCACCCACAGCGCCAGAAGATCTTACAGCCATGAAGCTTACAAAAAGGGCGGCGAGCGTACCGGCATGAAAATTTTGCCCAGCGAAAAAGCCTGGGACACCCAAGTGCACCCCCTGGTCAGAACACACCCTGATTCGGGGCGCAAAGGGCTATGGATAAACCCTGTGTACACATTAAAGATTAATGAGCTAACAGAATTAGAAAGTGACACGCTGCTAGAGAAACTCTTCGCCCACTTGCTAAAACCAGAGTTTATCTACAAACATACTTGGGCTGAAGACATGCTCACCATGTGGGACAACAGAACGGTAATGCATTGCGCTCAGGGTGGCTACAATGGTCATCGGCGAGTCATGCACAGAACTACAATTGCGGGCAGCCAACCCTTTTAAGGAATGAGATCTATGAGTGAGTTTGTACTCCACAGCAAGCTTGAAGCTGACACATTCGAGATAGCCGACCTTGAGGTTAGCCAGCTACTGCTTATGAATGACGCTCGGTTTCCTTGGCTGATTCTAGTGCCACGAGTTAGTGACATGCGTGATTTGCATAACTTACCCAAGGATCACTATCAGGTGGTAACAAGAGAAATAGCCCATGTATCTCAAATTTTGCAGACTCTGACCCAAGCGCACAAGATGAACGTGGGCGCATTGGGCAACATGGTGCCCCAACTACACATTCACATTATCGCCAGACAAACCGATGACGCAGCTTGGCCAGCACCAGTCTGGGGTGTGGGCGAAGCACAACCCTATAGACAGGATGCCGCTGCTAGATTAATCCAGCAAATTGCCAACAAACTGAGCTAAGCCCAGCTAATCCGCTCGGGGAATATCGTTAACAAACATCGGTACATCGTAGCCTTTTTGCACAGCCCGCCGATCAGCTATCTGCGCGTACCAGCGTTTTATATTTGGGAACTGAGCCAACGCAATTTGCTGCCACTCAAACCGCGAAATCCAAGGCCAAGTGGCCATATCAGCAATAGAATACGTGCCAGCCAAATACTCAACTTCACCCAACCGCTGATCTAATACGCCATATAATCTTTGCGCTTCCTTATAAAAACGTTCCTCAGCATAGACCGACTTTCCAGCGTTATACTTTTTGAAATAGTGGACCTGACCCAGCATTGGCCCAATACCCCCCATCTGTAACATCAGCCACTGCAAGGTTTGGTAGCGGTTATCGCCCCAGAACCGATCACACTTTTCTGCCAAGTAAATCAGAATAGCCCCAGACTCCATGATCGCTTGATTGTTACTCCGGTCAACGATTGCAGGAATCTTGTTGTTGGGTGAAATAGCTAAGAACTCAGGCGCAAATTGTTCGTCTTTTTGCAGGTTCACCGCATGCGCGGCATATTCCAAGCCAAATTCTTCCAAGGCAATGGACACCTTGCGCCCATTAGGTGTTGGCCATGTATATAAATCGATCACACTTTTGCTCCCCTCGTCTGATGCCTAATTTAAGCACAAATGCTCAGCGTTAAATGGGCGGGATCTAAAGATTGAAGGCAAATGCAAAAAAACCGCAAACAGATCTGGCAAACAGCTACTTTTCTTTGTCTAGCTAGTTGTTGGATACTAAAAGTACTATCCAACAAACAAACCACCAAATTATGATCACCGAAAAAATTTTCATTACCGGCCCCGAAGGGCAATTGGAAGCTGAATTAACTCGTCCAAAAAATGCAGGACTTCCCGAACAGGCTGGAGAACGCGTAGCGCTGCTTTGTCACCCTCACCCCTTGTACGGTGGCTCAATGCACGATGGCGTGCTACAAACCGCGGGCAACGCTTGTTTGACCCAGGGGATCTCCACCCTAAAATTCAACTTTCGCGGTGTAGGCACAAGTGCTGGCATTAGTGGTCGCGGCGACTTCATCGCAAAGGACAACACTAAACTCAGTCCAGAGGTTGGCGATGTACTAGCCGCTTACGACTGGCTTAAACAGAACGCACAATTGAGTAATATCATTGTTGTCGGCTACTCTTTTGGCGCAAACATGCTCTGGCAGGCATTGCCCGAATTGGCACTACGCAACGCCGAACCAAACAAAATACCTAACACCATATTGATTGCACCACCCAATGCCGCTATGACATTTAACCGGCAAACGGGTTTGCATGAAGAGAGAATTTCTATAGTTGCTGGTGCCAATGATGACTACGTAAATCTACCGGCGTTAAGCGATAGCTATGCGCTCAAGACTCACACAATTGCTGACGCTGATCACTTCTTTAGCGGTCAGCATCAGGCACTAGATGCAGCGCTCACCAACGCACTGGTGATATAAGTCGGCCTTCACGCTAGAGCTAGTTCAAAATAAAGGCAGACAGCGCATCTAAGACTTGGTTTGGTTGCTCGGTGAGCATTGAATGACCGCAACCGCGCAGGTTTTCAACATGGGCATTGGGCAACATTTGCGCCACGGCGATACCAGCTTTGGCTGGCGTCATTTTGTCGTCACCACCGGTAATGACCAGGGCGGGACATTCAACCCGCGGCAAGTCTGCGGCATCAAAAGCATTACACGCAGCCAAATCAGTATATAAAACACTCTCGCCGGCTCGCTCTAACCAACGCTCACCCGCGTGAATATTAGAAACACCCGGATTGTCACTAGAGCCCATTAAACTGCGCTGGCTATGACTCCATGTATTGGTCATATCAATTGCCGCGTGATGATTATCTTTAGCAGCATCCAACAATAAATTAGTTACCGGCATTGGTGCAGAGGTGCCTAGCAACGCCACTTGCTCGACAACGTCTTTATGCCGCCCAGCCATATTCATAGCGATAAGCGAACCCATACTGTGCCCTACAACCGTGGCTTGGGCGCTTGAATCTTCCGCGACCGCACCTATGACCTGACCAACCCAGTCAGCCATAGCATCTATAGAAGTTAAAAGCGCACCACTACTTTGCCCGTGGCCCGGCAAGTCTAAGGCAATAACATTGTATCCATAGCGAGCAAAATATCGGGCTGGCATAACCCAAATGCTGTGGTCAAAACCTGCACCGTGGACAAAGACAATATTCTTACTGCCTTTTTTCCAATGCCCGCTACCAGTCCCGTAATAAACTTGTTGGCCTTCTAACTGCAAAATCATGATGGCTTCCTCAAAGACTTTTCTACACCGCGCAAACCCTTTTTCAAGTCAGCAATTAGATCAGCTGGATCTTCCAAACCAATACTCAGACGCACTAAGCCTGGCCCTATGCCAGAGGCAAGCAAACTCGCTTCATCCATTCTATGGTGGGTTGTGCTGGCAGGGTGAATGACTAAAGACTTAGCATCACCTACATTCGCAAGATGAGAAAAAATATCTAAACTCTCAATAAACTTGCGTCCCGCATCACGGCCACCTTTGAGTTCAAAACTAAATACTGCACCTGCGCCTTTAGGCAACATGAGCTGTGCCAAAGCGTAATCTGGATGGCTTTCTAATCCCGGATAACTGACGGATTCGACCATATCGTGTGCTTCAAGATATTGGGCTACCTCAAGTGCGTTCGACACATGGCGTTGCATGCGCAGCGGCAATGTTTCTAACCCTTGCAGAATTTGGAAAGCTGTCATGGGTGCCATACACGCACCAAAGTCGCGAATGCCCTCTCTACGCGCACGGGTAATAAAGGCTAACGGGCCAAATTCTTCAGCAAAGACCAAATCGTGAAACCCTTCATAAGGCTGACTTAGGGTGGGAAACTTTTCTTTGCCGCGCCAATCAAAGGTGCCGCCATCAACGACCACACCACCCACCACAACACCGTGACCGCTGAGAAATTTGGTTGCCGAATGCACAACAATATCTGCACCCAGATCAATAGGCCGACAAAGGTAAGGGGTGACAAACGTTGCATCAATCATCAAAGGCAAGCCGTGATCATGGGCAAGCTTCGACAGTTTAGGTATATCTAAAACCTCCAACCCCGGGTTGCCCAATACTTCCCCAAATATCACCTTGGTGTTTGGTTGAATGGCCTGAGTAAAGGCATCAAAATCACGAGGATCAACAAAAGTGGTCGAGATACCAAAGCGAGAAAGCGTGTATTGAAAAAGGTTATGAGTACCACCGTACAATGACCGCGATGCGACAATATGATCTCCGGCGCTAAGCAAAGTAGTTATCGCAAGGTGAATGGCGGCCTGACCACTAGCAGTGACAATTGACCCCACACCGTGATCAAGCGCAGCCATACGCTCTTCTAACACCGCGTTAGTGGGGTTGGATAAGCGCGAGTAGACATGCCCTGCACGTTCTAGATTGAACAATCCCACAGCCACATCTGAATCTGGAAAAACAAAGGCCGCTGACTGATAAATTGGCGTTGCACGAGCGCCAGTGGTTGGATCAGGCACTTGGCCAGCATGTAGTGACAAGGTGTCGAAACCTAAGCCCTTGGGTCCGCGATGTTCGCCGTCGCTCATAATCCGCTCTAATCAAAATGGAGCGAGCAGGTTCTACGTTTTTGACGCCATATTCAAGTATTTCCCATTACTCAGAGACTCAGAGACTCAGTTTCAGTACTGGCATGAATAGGCTTTTGGACAGCAAACATCCAATGGCCTTCTGATTTGGTTTTAAAATCCTTATAGGCCCTACTTTGATAACAAGTAATAGTTATTCATAGTATTTTCAAAGGCTAGTTGAGAAAATCCCGTAAAGCCTGCTGCTGCGGTCATCTCCTTGGCAAGGTCGTGCGTAAAACCAAGAGTACCCAAACCAGCACCGTCTTCAGTGGACATTCCTGAGTTCATACACACCATTACGGAAAATCCGTAAAGTAACCCGGCAATTGGATGATTGCGTAAATTCTCTTGAAAAGATTCAAATCCACGAATGTCTTCACACAACCAATATCCATCGTCCTTTAAGCATGCATAGATATCTGCTATCAGTGCATCTGGGTACGGCGTGTCGTGGATTACGTCAAATGTTGTGACCAAATCAAATTGTGCTGAAGACGGCATAGCCTCTTCGAACGGGTTAACCAAGCGGATATTCGTTAGCCTAGCTTCAGCCACATTCGCGCGCGCACGGTCCAGCGCATTGTTTGATGTGTCGTACCCCACAAACTGGGTGTTGGGAAAAGCTTGCGCCATAGCAATAGTCGAAATGGCACCGCCGCAACCCACATCCGCCACCACACCACCGGCAGTTAATCGCTCTGTCATACCCGTGATAAGGGGCAACAGTTCCGGTACTAACTGGTACTGATTGGTAAACGCACCCATGCGCTCAATACCACAGGCGCAATTGGGACCATGGTCGTCGTAGCTCATACCAATACCGGTGCGGAAAGAATCTTCGAGCTTTTCTACAGCAGGGAATACTGCTAATGCAGAATCATAGCCGCCCATCAAAAATGCGGGATGGCTTTGATCGACCAATACCGCGTGAGCTTCTGGGGATAGCGAGAACACTGCCGCCTCTTCGCTAAATTCTACTTGGCCAATACAGGTTTGATGGTAGAGCCACTCCCGTACCCAACGCTCATGCAGACTTAACGCTTGAGCCAATTGCTCGCTAGTACATGGCCCGTGCTCCCACAAACCTTTAAATAGACCCAGCCGGTCGCCCAAAACTGAAATGGCGCAATTAAAACCCGCAGCTACCATGCCGCCAGTTTGCTTCACAAAGCCCTCTAGTTTCTTTTGATTGATCTCGCTCATAGCACACCCCTTATCTTTGCGTTCTTTGTTTGCCACCCCGAGCAGTAAATCTAACCCAGACCAGACCTAAACTCACTGGCATTCGACTAGGTCCAAATCCACTAGCCGCCAAATTAAAATCCTCCGCGCTGATGACCAAGACTGCAAATACCGCTACCCTAAATTTTTTTCCGGAGAGCAGTATGATGGATTTTCCACAAGCGCAAATGATTGCGGTCAACGGCGTAGAGCTTGAAGTATTCACCGCCGGAGAAGGCAAACCCCTAGTTCTGTGCCATGGCTGGCCCGAACACGCCTACTCTTGGCGGCACCAAGTACAGCCACTGGTCGATGCTGGTTACCATGTCATCATGCCCAACCAACGCGGCTATGGAAAATCGAGTAAACCTAGCGATATAACCGACTACGACATCAATCAAATGACAGGCGACCTTGCCGCCCTTCTAGACCATTTTGGCTACAAAGATGCGTGTTTTGTGGGCCACGATTGGGGTGCCATCATTGTCTGGAATATGGCAATGATTCACCGTCAACGAGTGTCGCATGTGATCAACCTTAGTGTGCCGTTCATGCAGCGCGGCCCATCAGAATGGGTAAGCTTTTGGGAAAGCCAGCTGGGACCAGACTTTTACATCGTACATTTCAACCGTCAGTACGGTGTGGCAGATGAGGTATTTGCCAACAACACAAAACAATTTTTACACAACATGTATCGCACCAATCAATGGCTTTACCCGAAGGTAGAGCTAGGTCCAGGAATGAACATGATTAACATGGCCACTGACCCGAAACTGGCTGCTGGTGCGCCAGGCGATCCGATTATGAGTGATGAGGAAATGCAGGTGTTCTTGGACGCATTTGCCCATTCTGGATTCACTGGTGGCATTAACTGGTACAGAAATTTCACCCGCAATTGGGAAATTATCGGGGCTTATGAGCAGCACATTTATCAGCCCACATTGATGATTTATGGTGACTACGACATGGTGCCACCGTCACCGAATCTAGAAGAACAGGTAAGCAACTTAGAAGTAGCAAGTTTCCCTTGCGGTCACTGGATTCAGCAAGAAAAGCCTGAGGACACTAATCGGGTAATGCTGGAATGGCTGGAACGCCAATACCCTGGGTAAATTTCTAGTGCTTATCTAGTCGGTTTGCTGTTTATAGCGAGCAACTGCAGTGGGCAAATAGGAAGGCCAAAAACCGCCTTCCTATAAGCCCTATAAGCCCTATAAGCCCTATAAGCCCTATAAGCCCTATAAGCCATCCTAATACCCGAGCATTTAGTGCTCGGGTCGCGTGCTAGCCCATACCTGCTAGCCCATGAAAGTCATGCAGGACAATACAAGCGCGGCTATCACCATGCCAAGGCTTGGCACCATACTTAACATAAAGCCCAAAGTACGGCTGGACGGTTCCTTAACATAAGATCTGAAATACAGCATTCTGCCAATCAAAAACACCACGCCTGCGGCCGCTGCGTATAACGGGTTACCGTAGTAAGCGGTGGCATAAATTGCTGGAATAAACATGGCTAACTGTTCCAGCGTATTTTGCTGGGCGCGAAAGTAACGTTCAAACTCCTCATTACCAGAAATTGCGGGTGCTGCAATACCAAAACGCCCCCGCGCACGCCCAACTTCAATGCTGAAATAAAAATATTGAACCAACGCCAACATTACAATAGCGGTTACATACGCCATATCTAATCTCCCTTGTTTATTGAAACTTGGGGGAAGCTAGCCCTAATCGAATATTTGAGCAACCACTTAAATCGCTTTTTCTATTTCCCGGGCATAACTTCGCGCTTTAGCTCGACGCCATCATAAAACTGGCGGTAGCTTCGGCAACTACAAAATCATCAGACACCCGAATTAACTTACCCTCCATCTGGGCCAAGCGTCCTTTGCGTTTAACGCAGCGCCCTTCTAGACGGATGGGCGTACCCACGGGCAACTCAGCCCGGTAACGAATATCTGCCCGCGCGGTGAAGCACCTATCCCCCTGTAGCCATACCCAGTTAGCCATCACATCATCAAGAAGGCTAAACACAATACCGCCATGAGTAACATTGTCGTAACCCATGTGCTGGGCCCCAGGAGTAAACTCAGCGCGGCATATATCTCCGTCCATGGAGAACAGCACACCCAAGCCAATTGGATTCGCAGGGCCACAGACGAAACATTGATTAGAGCCGCTGGCGAGAATTGCCTCACGCTTGCTCTGCTGTGCATCGCCCGCTGTGGATTTATCATTTACTAGATCATTCATTTGCTTTCGCACCCAACTAAGTCAAACCCGTTACAGGGCATAAATGTAACCTCCCAAGGGTTAGTCGCACCTAGCCCCCACAGTTATGTATGATGACATCTTTCGGTTTGGCTATCAGGCGTGTTTAAT